>Ga0214544_1009922_pt1 | contig 14492 bp, 9 predicted proteins | sample CNSS3metaG_FD_160074 | JGI IMG/M metagenome (GOLD analysis project Ga0214544, IMG submission 160074) | Root nodule microbial communities from cowpea collected in UCLA plant growth center, Los Angeles, California, USA - CNSS3 | ecosystem: Host-associated > Plants > Roots > Nodule | place: USA...
ATATATATATATATATATATATATATATATATATATATATATATATATATATATAAAACAAATTCTAGAGTATATATAGAAACTAGTGTATTTATTAACAATTCATACTCTTTGGCTTAGTGGTAGAGCATTTGTCTATAACTCAAGTGATCATTGATTCAAACCTTAATGGGCCATAATTTTTTATTAACACTATCTATAATTAAGAAATTCAACACTGTAATTATACATATATAATTCCAAGTGCATTCACAATAAAAAATACTGAAGCTGTGACAATGATAAAAATTACAACACCTAACGATATGCAAAGGTTGAATTCAAATACATAAATATAACAAAATGAAAAAAATTTTACTCACCATAATAAAGTTCAAGAGTATACCAGCTTTATTCACCATAATAAATAGGAAGCCTTCTGCATAACCTTTATTTATACCAATACAAGAAGTAAATCTTGAAATATTAGAAAATATCGAAACTAATCCTAAAAGATAATCCAACATATTCCAGATTACTATTAAGATATAAACACAGTAGTGTTTGAAATTTTAATATATTATAACATCTCCTTAAGTAAAGCTTATTAAACTTTAAACTTGTTAACAATAAACCGTTTAGATATGAGTTTAAAAGTATATGCAATCTTACTATCTAATATAATATTGTAGCAGTTGCAGTGTTTTTTTTTTCTATATTAAAATACATGCAAAAATATATTTTAAATATGATTGGTATAAAGTTTTGGGTCATTGAAAGATCATGAATGATTCTCTATAGGTTACATGTCTCTTTCTTAATGCTTAATTACATCATTATTTACATGACATGACTTTTAAGTTATATGAAAAAAGAGACATTATATAAAATTGTTTCAGATACATGAAATTAAACATAAATATTGTTTCTAATCAAAGCTACATTATAAAGTCCTTGTCTTTGATATACTTGTGGCTTACTAGAAGTTAAACATGACAAATCAAAGTCAGTTAGGGACACATGCCCACTGCTTTGGATTAACACATTTTCAGGCTTCAAATCTCGATATATTATCCCTATTAATACTAACCAAACAATGTCATGTTAAACTTTGTTCTAATGAGCAAGTGTCTTATTTAACTCGCAAGATTTCTTTCATGGAAAGAAATTTCAGTAAGTCACTCCATGACACTTGATGTAATGAAATGAAAAATAATAATACTGCAGTAAGATAAGCTCATCCATGTAATTATGAAAGACAGTTTAAAAAAAGAAGACAATAATGGTTATATATCATGATGCTATATACAATATACATGTATATAAGGCGAATAAGAGTCTACCTTGGCAGTGAAGATACTCCATTGCAATCACTACCTCAGTTGCATAAAATCTAAAAGAAACATGTAAAAATAATTTTGATCAAAATTCTTTCTCATTTTCTTCATTCCATCATCTTAAAAGAATCTTTAATAGCGCCCCATATGTATTTTTATAAATTCAGTATGAAGTAGTATAGTATACCTTACAACGTCTTCCTTTAGAACCTTAGTTGGTTGCTGGTCAAGAAGCATGAATAATTCTCCTCCGGGACAATAATCAGTTATCAAACAAACGTGTGTTTTGGTGTGCAAGTTAATCAAGTAAACATAATCACGTGAATATCCTTAATACTCTGCAATTCATGATTAGATGTAACAGGAAATGAAGAAATTAATTCAGGTTAAGACAATGTAATTCGTTAAATTACTATCCCTTAAACAAGGATCCCATGGTAAAAGGTTGATATGACATATTTTAACTTATGATAGTTGATAAAAAATAATCAATATGCTACTTATGTAAAAGTACTATTCAAGTTTCTAACCTACAACAAAGCATATAATGCAGGTAGAAAAAGGTGGTCCAGCTTGTCAAGAATTTCTCTCTCTGCGCAAGCTCTATGCACCTGTGGAAAGTTTATAAAGGTCAATCTATTACAACAGCAGGGGTAAATGCTGCTATAATATTTACACAATTACAATTAGTATTTCGATGCTGAGAAATCCTTATTCACATAATAGAAGTTAGATGCCAAAAGGAAAAGAAAACAAAGCCAATACAATAATGTTTACTTTTACATAAAACATGTCGGTAGGACATGGTAAATAGATCCAGAAGTTAGAAACGAGAAGCTAAACGAAAACTTATGTTAATCATAGAATTCATATCATAATAGAACCTTGTTACGATTGAGCATAACACTCTTATCCATAGCATTCATGGCAAAATATTGAGATGTTCCACGTAGTGAACAAGGGCCCATAGCATCCACTTCATTATTGTAAATTTAGCATTATTAAAGATCATAATAATCTTTTAATCATATTAAAGCAATTTTCTAAATACAATGACACAAGGGGAGATTTTTGTATTAAAAAAGTGTTGGGAAAATGAATACCTTAGGAAAACATTTTTCCAGAACCTGCACAACACTTGTATTCCAACCAATATATCGTCGATTGAATATATCAGCTTGTGTCATCCCAATGTAAAAAAATGATTGTTAAATTGACGAATGTTCATGTAGAAGTTATTTTCTTCTTCCAAAACAAAGCACACGCAAAACTCAACAATAACTTCTCCAATAGAAAAAACGTCTAAAAAGGTTTGAACTCAATTAAGAATCCCTTCACTAGTGCAACAAATACTCTTCCATACAAAGATAGAGGAAAATGAGATAGCGAAGTACCGAGTTAGCGGAAGAGCAAGATAGAGGAGCATGAGTCAGCGGAGGAGTGCGACGCAGGACAACGAGTCAGCAGAGCGGAGCGCGACAGGCGAGTGCTGTTGGGCACGACAACGAGCTCTGGTTCGCAAAAGCAATAGTTCGGCTGAGAACGAAGGGAAGAAAAAGATTTTGTGTGAAATTGGAGTTAGGTTTTATAGATAATACCTTGGGGATGAGGGATTCAGCGAGAATTCTTCTATCGAGCAAGGGTTTGACGATGCTAGGGTTCAACGATGTGTTGGCATGAGGGCTGGACAACGATAGGTTTGCCAACGATTGGATTCACGATGTCCATTGGAGAAGGTGTCAAAGGTGATTAGAGAAGGCAGTGAAGGTGACAAAGAAGGTGGAAAGGGAGATAAGAGAACGTCGTGAAGATGTGTAAGTAGAGTACAAATAAAACCTAAGCCTAATAGGTGCAAAAATATGTTATCTACGAAATATTGAATATATATAACATATTATTTTTAATTAATATATATATATATATATATATATATATATAATTGTTACATACGAACTTTATTTTCGTAGATAATATTTTTAAATTTAAATTTTATTTTGTTTTTTATAATATTTATTTTCTATGATTTCTTTCGTACGTTAATTTTTGTATGAAAAATATTTGTTAAAGTTATTTATCTTTATCTACAAAATTTTCATAGGTAATTTTTTTTTGTGTTACCTACCAATATTGATGTTATCTACAAAATATTTTCGTAGATAAAACAAAATTATCTAGGAAAAAAATTTCGTAGATAGATTTTCGTAGATAATCAATAATTTTCTTGTAGTGTCTCTTTGTTCACCATCCAAGTTGTGCTTCAATTCATGGTTGGATTTGTGGTCCAATTCACACTCCATATGTGCTCTAGTTTCTTCTCTCTTCTCCAATGGTCTATGCCCTAGTTCGTGGTGTGGTTTGTGCCTTCTTCTTACTATTTGTGAGTTTGTTCATTTGTTTGCTCATTCGTTTGAGTATGCTTTAAGTTTTCCTCTTTTGTTTCCAAGTTATCATGTTGCTTTTTGTTAAGTAAGATGTGACGTGGCTACTTATATTTGATTTGGTAGTATGTAATTGTTTACCCACTATATTCTAATAATGCATTGTTATGCTAAGTTTGCATAAATGAAAGGATATGAATTTAGTTTAAAAATTTTGTCATTTGGGGCATGGATATGATTGGGAATTGGTTTAGTTAATGGCATAAACATCCTACAAAAGTGATTAGCACATTAGACTTTCACCTCTAGGATTGTCTTGAAGAAATAAGCCTTAAACAAAACTCTATTCTAGGTTATTTCTAGTTCTGATTCTGAATTTTGAATCTCATTTTGTTTTCCAAAAGCATTATGAGTTTAATGATTGAAGTGAGGGAGAGCACATGTGCTCTCTACACTTACAAGTAGCTAGATTTGTCTATTCAAAGAAACAAAATGCATTGTGTCTTCTACTAAATGTATAATTAAATTATTTTATTTCATTTGTAGTTTTCATACAAAACAAATTTGTTATATCTCATAGTTCTTCATTTATCTTTTTTGAAGTTTATATTTTTATTTGTGAGCATCTTTAATTAGTTACAAGTTCATTTTTTTGCGTATTATTAATTTGGATGGAGATTTTTTTATGATATTGATTTATTAGACACAGGTCTCGCATAAACAATAACTGAATTTCAAGAACATTACCCACAAGCTAAAGAAGAAGGTTTTGCAAGAATATTTCGATCTCATTCTATTTTTGAAGATGTTGTTATGTCTTTGGTTATTTGTTATAGCTCATAAGTTGTGGTTAATTAATAGAGATGCATGGCTAATTAATGTTATTGTTACTTGTTTTTTAGTATCTTTTGTTTCATTGAATTTTAAAAAGTATTAATATGATATTTTCAACTTGCTGATGTATTTGGACATGGGAGTTTTAAAGATATCATGTATACTTTCTATTTTAAAAATATGTTTATTTTGATAATTTTAAACTAAAATATTTGACAAATTATTTGAATTTTACATCAAATTATTTTAAGAAATGCTTATTTTGATTACTTTTAAATAAAATCACCTTCAAATTCATATTTATTGTAATTTTGTCAAACTATTTATCATTTTTAGAATTGTTGATTGGGTGAAATCTTTTTTAAGTTTTTTTTTTTCAAATGTAGTATGTAATTTGGGGAGTGATATTTTTATGTTTAAATGAGAAATAATTGTCCAATGATTTGAAAATTTGATAATTATGGGTTTTGTTGTTTAATATTGATTGAATTATAATTGATTTTGTATTAACATGTGGCAACAAATTCTAAAGATGGATAAATCTCTATGTGAGCTTTAAATACTCTTAAGTAGTTCAAATAAAAAAAACTAAGAAAAGTTAATCCACAAAAAGATGGAATAGGAAATTTTCCTAATTCAAAGGAACTTATGGAAATAGGTGAAAAGAAAATTGGAAAAAACATTGTAGGCTAGGAATGTGAGCAAGTTACATTATCAAATTGACTAAAAAGTAGAGAAAAATTCTATATTAGAGAAATATGAAAATGGAAAGAGAGTTTGTTTGCGTATTCTAGATTGAATAAGTTTAAAAGGTTTGGTCCATTTTCCATTGCATTAACCCTAGTGTGTATGGGAAGGTATGAGAAAGTTCAAGCTAATTCAAAAATAAAAAGATACTTATATAAGGTTGTTTTTAAACTTTATGTACCATTTAATTGTTAATTAAAATCAAAATCACTCATTATTTTATGACTCATTTTATAAATAGTTATATATATTTGTTGTATTATATGAATCATATAATTTGTATGGTTAAAAAATATTTTACCTATTACTCTTATTCTTTAGGTGTTTGGGATGTCCAGTAACATAAGTAAACCACTGGATAAAATAGTTGAAGAAATTTATAGAAAATGTGCACCATTTCAGTGTATTACATATTTGTATTTTAAAAAATAATAATGTGTTTGTTAAATTTTATATTATGCATACTTGAATGTGTTTAAATTAATTCTTGATCTCACTTTTTGTAGATATGAGCTTATACAAAGTTATGAAAAATCTTATGGGAAATTAATTCTTTAGATAAATACAAGTATCATAATATAACAACATCCCATTCTAACAAGCAAAAGTTTGCCTCCAAGTGATGATTATTCCTATGATTTAGTTTAAAATTAGGCTTCAAGTAATTTTGGTGATGTCAATTGCTAATTTTTGAAATTATGAACTAAACTGCTAATTTTTTAGTTGTCTTAAGTTATCCCTTTGATGATACTTGAAGCTTATGTTTTGTGATGAAAATCATATTTCAAATTAAAATTGTGATTTGAAGTTTTGATTTATTTGAAGTTTTTTGGATAAAGTAAGTTAATAAAATTGTTGTCTGAAATTGTCTAATCTTATATGCAGGTTATATTATCATGAATAAAGGAAAACTGACAAAATTAGAAAGATAAAAAAAAGCTCACTTCCTATGTCAAGTCTAGGAATATTTGTGATAAGTCACTTATTATGACAAGTCTACAAACACTTGTCATATTAAGTTAGACTTATTATGATAGGACCTGTCATGGTAAGTTGGACTTATTATGTCAAATCTTTGGATATCTATCATAATAAATTGGGCTTATTATGTCAGGTCTTCTTAATTGACGTAAAAAGCATAAAATGTCTTTATCACCCACAATTATGACGTTAGAAAAACCATTATAAAAAGTCATGTAGAACCTTCATAAAAAGTCTCATCTTTACTAGTGCCATTCAATTGAATTCATTTTAATTATCTGAAGAAATTTTGTAATTAATTGTAAGCTTAAATACTAATTTAGTTCCTATTTTCATTTAGTTTTGCAATGTGGTTCTAGTTTTTTTTTCGGTTCAATGAGATTGCAACAGTAAGACTTAGGAAAAGACTAAAGGGAAACACATGGAAAAAATTAATGGCTTGATTAATATTATTGATTTATTTAATTCAATTAGGTTATTAAAATTATGAAATATGAAATAATTATTATTTAAGTGATGTAAGTTATTATTTTAGTTATTTTAAATTTTAATATTATATTTAATGTTGCGGATATGTGTATATAATTAAATGGTGCATATTGTAATATGAGAAAGTATTGGATTGGTGGTTGGAGAGTATATTTGAGGTGTGGAGGGGCTTGGGTTTGAACTTGGTAGGGATAATATTATTGGTTTTATTTCTTAAATATATGGATTTTTCTCTTTCTTCTTTAATTAATTGTGGGGCTCTCGAAACTCTTGCAATTAATTTTCTCTCTCCTCATTCACGGTGCAGGGATTTTCAAAATGAAATTGTAACTCAATCCATGTTTCATGTTGGTTTTTTTTTTTTTTTTTTGTTATTATTGTTTTTATATTTTTATTTTTTTTTTTTTTTTTTTTTTTTTTTTTTTTTTTTTTTTGCTGTTATGGTTCTTTTAGAAAAAACGTTGCTGCCATATAGTTTGAAGTGAATAAAAATGGTAAAAATCTTGTTTATCTTTTCCTTCCTATATTCTCACTTTAATAGATAACCTAGGGTTAGGTTTGGGTTGATGATAAAAACCCCTAGTTTTAGGTTTTTAAGTGGGAGAAAGAAGAGAAAACAAATGGAATGGAAGAGGAGTCGTGAAGAGTGAAGCTGGAAGCTAGGAGGAAAATGTTTGTGGAGTGTTGCAGAACCAGGTAAGGGAAGCCAACCTTGCTTTCTTCTCTTGTTTTCTTGTTGTTTGTTTGATGAATGAGACTTTGAAAAACATGTGTGGGTATTTTTCCTTTAGTTTCAAACTGGTTTGTTTTATGGTTATGTTTTTCTTTTGCTTATATGAGTGTTGTGGTGTCATGCGTTGAAGGTTTGGAAGTGCAGGGCATGCGTTTCTGCAGGTTTATTTTCGATTTCTGGATGCATGGGCATTCTATTTTTTTTCTAAGGTCTCGGTACAGCCACGTTGATTGTTTTTCCATGTTGTAATCCTATATTTTCACCAATATCATCCATCAATGGTTTTATGATTGTTTAGCACTTTGGGCACAAGAAACTATGAAGGTGTGCATGTTTACAATGTAGAGAGAATTCTAAGTTGTTGGTCATGCATCATTTTCCAAACTTTAATTTTGGTTTCCTTCTTTAAGTTTTTGGTGTAACTCCACTCTTCTTGTTCTATAAAAATTTACGTTAAAGGTGCAGCCAGGGGTAGTAGTTTTTCTTCTAGTTCTCTCAACTTTAACATGTTTGGTTGGTGCATGGGTGGGGTCCACATGCAAAGGTTTGTTTTCTCTTTAAGCTATTGAGTTGAATTGTGGTATATGATGGTGCAGTATTTGAAACGTAAATGAATGGAGGTATGATGGACATCTCTTTTTCTCTTTTGTCATATTTTCTCTTCTTTGCATTAGGTGTACCTAAACTTTTAAGTGCAGGTTTCTTTTTCTTAGTGGAATTATGGGCTCTTATTCACCACATGCCATTTTGTTTCCTTTCATTATATTTTGGGTGCAACATGTTCTTTTTGGGTTCCATTCTTTTATCCTAATGTGGGTTTGAAAAGAACCCATAGGTTGCATACGTTCCTTCTTACTCACGGGGCGGACTACTTGGTGCAGCTTGGTTATTTTTTTTATCACATATGAATTTGTTTTACTCCTTTGAACTTTTAGGTAGTGTTGTATTGATTTCTTTCTTCTTTTTTACGTTCTGCAGTAGGTATTTACTTTAAAAGGATTGTGGTGATGGCATGGCTTGTTTCTCTTTCCTTGCTTACATTATTTTTTTTTTCACGTAAATGCATGGGATTTAATAGCTGGGCCACACACATGTGAAATTGCTTCTTTAAGTATGGGTTGTAGGTGCAAACCTTGTAATAAATAGTATAGTATGACTTAGTGTCTAGTGCTTTGTCTTATTTTGATGGGATGAGAATTGTTCCACAATTATTACGCTGCAGTAAGCTTAAAAATAGCTAGTATCAAATTGTTTTTTCTTTATTACCACATATAAACCTAGTTTTATTCCTTTTTATTTCTGGTGCAGTCCATGATAGTAAATGTTTCCCCTAGCTTGGGGTGTTAGCCAAACTTTAGTTGGTTGTGGGGTCGTAGGTATTACCTAGTAGTCTATTTATCTTATTGTAAGCCATCTTTGGTTTTAATGGAATTAGTGCATTTGAAGGTATTAAGTGTAGTGGTTCGGTTAAATTCTCGGTGACCAGTACCTAAGTTCTTTGGGTGGAAAAGTAATGTATTTAATCTTAAGCCCTGTGGGGGCCGCATGGGTGCATCATGGTTATCGTGTTTTAGTTGTTGTTCTAGCTTTCAAGTTTTGTTTTTTTTTACCTAACGTAGATACAGTGCAACCAGCCACTCCTTTTCTTTCTCTTGTCGTGATGCATGGAATGGTTTTCTTATTTTCTATGGGTTTTTTTAGTTATTGTTTGATGCATGATAATATTAAATAATGCTATGATATTATTTGGTTATCTATACTTATTAGTGTGACTTCGCTTGATTGGAATGATATACGTTTTCATGGGTTGCATGGTTATGGAGTTTAAGTGGTAGTTTGAGGATAATTACTTGTGTGTGATGTTATGGTTATGCTTGAATGAATGTCATTCGTTGAGTTCGATGATTGAATATATTGTTTGGTAAGTTAATGGGCTTTGATGGAACCGTATTTTCCATGCATGATGTGATGGTGTGGATTTCGTTGGTAATTTGTAACTCTGATGTATTGCATGTTGAGAGTATTTTTCCTTTCTTAAAGACTCTTGGTGGAATTAAGTGTTGTGTGAGGTTTTCTGTACCTAGAGACCCAGTGAAGACTCTTTCGCTTGTGTGAAGCAATGAGAATGGGTCCTCTTCGCCTGTGTGAAGCAGTGTAGAGGATTGGTTCGAGTGTTGTACTCTCTCGCATGTGTGAAGCAATGGGGAGGTCAAAGATGTTTCACGTTATTTCGGCTCGTTGCGAGTATAGTGTCTGGTGTGCGATGCATCAACGTTTTTACTCATAATTCCTTGAGGAATCAGAGAGACAGTCTGGCTGCGATAGTGGGACACGACGAACCATCTATTTCTAGGAAACTAGATGTTGTTGTGGGGTAAAAGGCCACGAAAAACAAAAGCTTGATTATGATTATTTTGTTGAAAGATTTTAGATGAATGTGATAGTATGTTGGTTTGATATGGTTGTTTGGATGTTGGGGGTTATGTGTTCAAAATAAAGTTTGATTGTGATCTTAATGCTTAAGTGTTACTTGAATGAGGTGTTGAGTATTATTTGTCATGTTTTATTTATGAAATTCTTTTATATATCATTGTTTATGGCTAGCTTACCCCTATTTGTTTATTTGTGTGTTTGTAGTATGTGCGATGATTGTATAACGTGTGTGTTATACAAGAGCAGATGATATTGCAGATAATCTTGGCATGAAGTAGATTGACGAGAGGCTGGGATGGACTCGAGAGTTTTTATAATATATTTAGTTATTTTAAATCAGATACTAAAAATTATGTAATTTTCTTTTGTTCAAAATTGTTATTTATATTTTTCTAGACAAATTGACGTTTTGAATTATGTATTTAAATCAAATTAAAAGTTTTTTATAGTATATTTTCAATGATAAATCCTTTTCCGCTAAACGTGAAAATTTTCTGACGTTCGTGACATCCCAAAATAGGGTGTTACAACAACTTTTATTGATTGTGTTTAATTTAGTCTATATTTTTCTAGACAAATTGACGTTTTGAATTATGTATTTAAATCAAATTAAAAGTTTTTCTATTAGTACATTTTCAATGATAAATCCTTTTCCGCTAAACGAAAAAATTTTCTAACGTTCTGTGACATCCCAAAATGGGGTGTTACAACAACTTTTATTGATTTTGTTTAATTTAGTCCTTTTTGCTAACACCGTCCAAATCGTTAACGATATAGTGTACAACATGGTCCATTACTATGACGTGGCACTCTACCTCCTTCATTTCTTCATCACATGCTCACCTTCACACATCATTAAGTTCCTCCTCTCCATTATCACCTCAATCATTGAAACCCGATTCATCTCCACAATTTTCATACACAGTTTAATTTTTGTTTTGCTCTCCAATTTTAAAAGTTTTAGGTTTGTGCATTTAGGGCAGAGAAGAAGAAATAGGGGGAAATGGATGAATGCCAAAAAGCACAAGAAATATGCAGATTCTACTTAGGAGGAAGCAACATTAACACCAAATTGTGGATCTCTAAATCATCCACAATCGCAACATTCTATTCAATCACAATGATTGGAAGTGGAAGGTGTGCTCATAATTGAAAGTGATTGGAAAAGGAAGTGGAAGGTGTGCCCCTGGTGTTAATGGAAGGTGTGGCTCAAATTAGGGGTTTTAGGTGTGCCCATGCTTCTCTATTCAATTTTTAAATCATCACCTACTTCCTCAAGAGTGTCCATAGTCACGGATTGGAAGTGGAGAAAAAATGGAGATGATTATGAATGGTTAGGTGGAAGGTGTTTGAGAGGATGGAAGTGGATGGGTGATTGACAAAAAAAAGAGAAAGAGTTTGCATGGAGGGGTAGAGAGGAAGAAGGTAATGGAGGTGAATGGGGTGATAATGGAGGAGATGATAAATGACTTATGACGAAGGTGATAATGGAGGTGAGGAAGAAGATGATGCGTGAAGGTGAGCGTGCGATGAAGAAATGAAGGAAATGGAGTGCCACATCATGGTAATGGAGAACCACCTCAAAAGATCATTATATGATTTTTGCCATCAGTCAAATTCCATGTCAAGAGCTTTTGGTTTGCAATCTAAGCTTTTCTATATGACATAATACCCATGACAACATTTTATTTCTGCAATTAAACTTTTGATGGGATTGGACAAATTTTCCTTGAATGAATTCAACATTATGGAAGTAATTTGGATTGAATCCAAATTTACATATTTTTAAGAAAGAATGGTTGACAAGAAAATTTGAGATGCATCAGTTTTTATCTCCCAATTGTTGTATTTTACAAAAGAAGCTCATATTCACCATTGGCACTTGTTAATATAATGTATACATCATGCAATACACTTCTTTGTCTTGGATTCTACCACAATATAATGTAGTCGTTGTCAATGCCATATTGCTTAATGGCAGACAATGTATCCCACTTTGTATCAAAAGACATGTGTTCATAAAGGACATTGGCTTGAGCAACTAGATGATTGAAGTTCTTGGGCTGATGTTTTCGGAACATCTTCCTTAGATTCATACTCATGGTTACCCTCATCTTCACTAAAATCTTCAACGATATATGTGGCGATAGGTTGTTCATTGATAGACATAGAAGTTTCACCCTCGTACAACGAATCTATCTTTGTGATGATACGCATTGCTTCAAACCTTATATGAGAATAATATGGAATTTTAGTTAAGTGTATGTGTGTCTGAAGTGTAAAGGTGGAGAAAAGTTTTAGCTTGGAAGAAGATTAGTAAGTTAATATACATAACATTGTGCTCGATTTAAAAGAACTAATATCTTGTGCTTGATTCATTGAAGTTATAATTCATGAATGCAAATGTTTCTTTCAAGCCAAGTCCAATCTCATCGCTTTACCTACACGATTATATTCTCTCTATTTTGGTCCCGACAGTTATAGAATCATACTCTCCCTACATCTATTACAGTACACAATCAATGAGGTTTGAAAAATATGTCAACTTGAACAAGTTTTAAATGATTGAGTAGTCATTTAGAACTTAAGTAATGGACAAACCTTATGACTTCAAGGCAAATTGAAACACAACACAAGTCGTACATGTCTCACACGACTTCAGCCAAAAGGAAGACGTATGCTATTGTACGACTTTAGAAAAGAAAAAGGTGTTCATGTTGCCCACAACTTAAGCCTAGATGAAGTTGTTCTCATCCCTCATGACTTTTAAGTGGACAAAGTCCTCCTTGTTCATAGACACACATTCAGTTTCTTTTTGCATTGATTCCCACAAGCTTAAATAGCCTTGATTCAAAGATTCTTTGCATAAATGTAGAGTTTAATGGATTCAATGAAGCAACATGAATTGGTTTGTTTTGGCTTCTTGTTTTAATAGTTACCTTTGATTCCAAAATACAATTAGGCAAGGATCTTGCACCCACTTAAAGACATGCCATGAATTGTCACATTATTAAGGTTGTTATTTGTTGCTAAAATGCATTGAGTTGTCATGTGGTTAAAAAGAAATGCACAAATAAATGTTGCTTGCACACAAAAATTTACTACATTGTAACCTTTTAAGGTTGTTCTCTATATAATTAGGTGAGCCAAGCTATTATATTGTCACCTCAACACAAATACATTGCATTGTCACCTCCACAGTTGGAATGTCTATATATAGTGCACTAGATCACGATATCAAATTTAATCAAAACAACATCAGAGGTTGCATGTTACTTTCAAAATACTAGATTTGGCAACTCATTACATGCATTTCTTATGTTTATTAAGTCATTAAGTAATGGAGAAACTGTTTTAAGGCTTGGTTTCCCTCTTATGAAAATTTCTTTATTTTATTTATCGAACAATTTTACAATGAATGAAAAGATAGATAATTTCACCTTTTTTCTTTTGAAATATTTCGTTATGTTTATCATCAGGGGACTCAAGCAACACAAATGATTAATACAAGTACAACCATAGTTAGTCAAATACGTAAAACACTTAATCAATTGCACACTAGACATTTACTAAATAACGAAAGTTACATATGATTTTAGTTTTATTTTCATATTTTTTTATACTAAAGATAAGCCTATTCTTTTTTTGATAGCTTATGTGGACTATTTACAAGAGTGATAAAGTTATTCAGTTGATTATAGTTAATATTTCTCTTGTTAGTCATATAATTGTTCCTTTTATTTGTTTCACAGTAGTCAAATTTCATCAAGTCGATCAGGTCATGCGACAATTTGGGTTTCATCAAAGCATTCCAACTAACCCATTAAACCTAAATCAGGTCCATAAAAACAACATGAAAGGAAGAACTAATAGATATTGGCCAAACTATCACAAAAGATGGACAACCATGTGGAATGACTAACATAGTCGTGTCATTCAAGGAACTTTGTTTAGTTAAAATGACTATTTGCATAACAATATGACATATATGTGATGTTTCATCCATAATACTATCTATTACATATCACCTCATTGGCAACCATATCATCACCATGTTGAGTTTACTTCTAATTTTCAACAATAATCATTTGGTTAGTCAAGTGTGCCGCCAACTTAATGTTTGAATATATGCACCCACTATACAACATGTCATCTCAATCGTCATACCAACAAGTACCCTCCACTTACATTATTTTTCCACCTCATCCAAGTTTTGTTACAAGTCCATTAAATATGTTTGTCACTTCTAGCATGAAACCACCATGTACCTACAAGAATTCAAAAATTCAATTTAGTTTAGTCAACCCAAAGACAATGATGATGATAGTCCATGTGTTGAATAAGACCGTCAAAGACCTAAAAACCTAGATGACCACCACATGACATTGGTTCTCATAAATGATGTGTTTATTGTAATCTTATAACAATTCTATTCTTATTATTTAATATCCATTATTACTTTTCCAATTTTACCAAGACTCATATTCTTTTATTTATCAAATTTTTTTACGCATCAAAATTCACAAATTACACTTTTTCTTTTTCAACCATATACTTATAAAAAAAATTAGGTTTCAAAAA
>Ga0214544_1009927_pt1 | contig 14482 bp, 3 predicted proteins | sample CNSS3metaG_FD_160074 | JGI IMG/M metagenome (GOLD analysis project Ga0214544, IMG submission 160074) | Root nodule microbial communities from cowpea collected in UCLA plant growth center, Los Angeles, California, USA - CNSS3 | ecosystem: Host-associated > Plants > Roots > Nodule | place: USA...
AAAAATAAATAAATATATATATATATATATATATATATATATATATATATATATATATATATTAAATTTGATGAATAAAGTGAGGAAATTAATTTTTTATTTAATTTATAAATAAAGAAAGAAAAATCAATAATGTGTTTTAAATTAATTTATAATTGTAGGTTTGACTTGGATATTTACATGAAAAAAAATAGATAAAATGAAATAATATTTTATACGTTTAAGTAATTTGGAGAGTTTCATTTATCTCAATTAGTTACTAAAAAATAGTTTATATTTGTTGTTTTAAAATAAAATTAAAACAAATATTATATATATATATATATTATATATACATGAGTAAAAAGTATATATAATTATGTTAATTTGTTATCATATATGTAACGTTCTAATTTAATTTAGTAGGATCATCTTACCAATTAAAGCATTATATAATTGATAAAAAAAAGCATAAGTATAAAAGATGTATTAATAATTCTCTATGAGAAAATTCAAGTTAAACTTTTTAATCATTCATCAACTAGGAGATCTATACAATACAAAAGTTATATCTAAGAAACAATCTCTAGTGTAAAAGTAGCTTCCTATGATAATGTTTCACATTGGTTTAAATAAAAACGTTGTAAAAGAAGGCGATGACAACTCTTTAAAAGAAGAGACATATTACATCAACAGCTAAGGTGAGTTGGGAGAGCACCTGAAACCTAACCTAAGGAGTGCAAGAGGGCTAGAGAGGGAGTCTTATTGCTAAAGAGAGAAAGGGTAGAGGTCTGTGCAAGAAGGGTTATAGGAGCACATTTGGAGCAGGAAATCCAGGTAAGGAGACTGCTCCTAATTGTTTTAAATTGTATGTCGTGTTTTGAGTATGCCATAGCCAATATACATGAAACTTTCTCTCTATGATGCTATTTTTCATAGTTTCATGGTTGTTGTCTAAAAGTCATCTGGTGGCAGCGAAGGCCCACCAGGCAACACATCTTTTTGACCCAAATTTCTAGGTTCTACTATGAACCACCTGGTGGCAATGAATTTTCTCTAGGTGACACAAAGCAGATTGGGTCCGTTTTCGAGTGTTGGTTGGTGTAGTGGTCATTGCAATTTCTTGAATATGTTTCTGTGCATTATGTTGAGTGGTTAATGTTGTAAAATTGATTCCATTGTATTATGTGTGAATGTATTGGGTGAATCGTGGCATAATGAACCATGAATATATGTTAGGGTTTTGGGAAAGTAATTGGGAATATGATTTCCAAGGTTCAATTGTTATAGGAATCGTAATACTATTTTGAGCATTAGAGTTTCAATGGTTTGTATGTGAACTTGGTGAAATCGTATGATTGGATTAGGTTGGGGAAGGTTAGGGATTCTCACAAGAGCAGGAAAAGTTGGGATTTTTCCCAGGCCCTGATGTACCGCCTGACGACACATAGTCTACTGTCAGGCAATGACCAATAATTTGCAGTTTTGGGGAATTGTTGCAGGGGACGCCGGTTGGGGGTTTCCGATGGGATTTTCTTGATTGAGGTTTGTGATGGTAGAGTAATTAAATAGAGGTTCTTCGTGAATGAAGTAATGCATGGAATAGAATGGTATGCTCATACTAAACTTGATGTGGTGATTAATATTAATTTTTTTTCTTTATGGTCTAGAAATCTTGAGATAATGGGATAAAAATGTAGTATAATTAAGTTTGTATTTGTCTGGAAATAATGGTTCCTTTGGGTATTGAATTTTGTGGCTTTGGACGTGAGAATTGCATGATTAAGAGAGATGCTAAAATTGGTTAAGAATGTGATATTGTAATGAACTGAATGTGACAACTATAGCTGGAGGTAAAATTTGTTCCTATTATGAATTGTATGTGGCCTATGGCTGTGTGTAGTTTCATTCCAATTTTGGCCTGAGTTTAAATGGATGAAGATATGTGTGTATGTGTATATAATTGAAGCATATGTTGTGTGGTAGAGTATCTTGAGTCATGCATTGATAATTGGATATGGTTTATTGTTCTGGATGTGTGTTTGGACTAATTATGACCTATTTTTGGGTGCTAAACTAGTAAAGCCACGCTACTGGTATAGTGCCTGGCGGCACAAGGGAGGCCGTCAAGCGATAGGAGTACCAGGGAAGTCCATAGAGTGCGTAGTGCTTGGTGGTGAGGAGTGAACCGTCAAGTGAAAATCGCTCAAATAATGGATTTGGAATGGCTTGGTGCCTAGCGGCGAGGGGTGCCCGCCAGGCAGTTTGCGTTGGAATTTTGCCAAGCGACGTTTAGGCAGCATAAGGCGATAACGCAGAGTACAATGTTTTATTTTGGTTGTGTTTATGTGTTTTGAGAGGTCGGATCTGGATAAGGAGATGCTTGACTTTGTCACGAGCGGTTAGGATCATGACTGGTGATGGAACACATGATTAATATGAGCGAGGAGGTTCATATTAATGATACTCTCGTGTGAGGATACAATCGGGGAGGTTTATATGTTCCGTACTAACACTTTAGAGTTGTTGCAAGCGGGGAGATTCGTAGTTGGATGGATTATGCATGTTGGACTACGTGCGGGGAGGTCCGTAGAGTTGGACTACGAGTGAGGAAGTTTGTAGAGGTTAGACCACGAGCAAGCAAGTTCGTGGAAGCATGATATATCCTGGGTCCATGGTCAAGTAATTGTATGATATGCTTGGATTAGTAGTTTCATTCAAATAATGAGGCGATGCTTCAGATACCTTGGGCAACAAGGGTTTAAGAATAAACATTGGCTTGAGTTAAGGTATGTTGGGTGGGAATCTATATTATTAAATTGTGTGTTTATGATGATTTGAGCTCACCCTTTGTGTTTGTGTTTTGTGATGATCGTATGACTTGTCACATGGGAGCAGATGATATTCCAAGTGATGCTCGAGATACGTAGATACGGAGAGAGGACTACCTTGGGAGATTTTATGAACTATTTCTTATTGTGTTATTTAATTTCCAGTTGGTTTTGAAACTTGTAGTAATCATTATGGATTTATGAATTTCAAATTACGCGCATTGGACGAATTTTAAATTTCCCACATTTTGGAATTATTAATTTATGACGATTTGAATTTTATTTATAAATTATTTATTTTATTAAGTAATATTTAGCTAGAAAGTTACATGTTATATGTCCAGAAATAATGAAAATAGAGGAAAGGAAGATTTTTCCTTTTTTCACTTTAATGACACATATTACATCATTTGTTCTGCAACCATTCTAAAAAGTGTTAAATTTATGACATTAGTAGTATCTATATCGGTTCCAAAACTGATGTAATTGGTTCTAAATAACTTATGTAAAAAGTAAGTTTGGCACTAGTGAACTACTCTCTCTAAGAAGACTATAAACATTGCTTCAATACTCTTTTACCTAGTCTATCCTCTACTCATGTATAACATGCAATCATAATAAGTGGACAAACCACAACACTACAGACAACATGGTAAGCTAATGCAATTATAATAAACCATATATATAAAATTTCAATATCAACAAAGATATTTCTTATAAATTACACATTCAACTTCTCATATATCATACCATCATCATATATCATTTACCACATGACTAATCAACCCAACAATACATAAATTGTTAAGAACCCAACTGCTCAACCCAATTAGCTCAAACAATCTATCATATTTTCAATAAGAATCAAATGTCTACACAAAACTCGTCCTTGTTGACGTACATATGAAATCACAACCCATTGGCTCTCAAGACTAAGACATTTGACTATACTTCGAAAAGACACGTGTATTAAGAAAACTCAGAGATTAGGCACCTATCATGTGAACACTCAATAGATTTTGGAGACTACCACTCAAGTTCTACTCCACCCTCAATATATTAGGACACATGTCCTCAATGTAGTACATCCCGTTAGTTTTTCGCAAACACTGTTAACGGCGTGCCACGTGTCAGCCTCTGATTTTTTTTTTTTAAATTTGCCACCTGTCAAAATCTTGATGTGACACATGGCATTATCAGTGACACGTGGCAAGGTACCGCCACGTGGCAAGGTACCTGCCAAGTGTCATTGTCTTGATTTCAATTTAGTCCTCACATGTGTCTATTTGTTTCAATTTAGTACCCATATATGTTTATTTGTTTTAATTTAGTACCCGCTCTATTTGTTTGAATTTTGTTCAATTTTTTTTTCAAAATAGAGAAATATTGTCTCTTTTAAGACAAAATTTATTATTTATATAAATGTTATATTGATATTTGTTACTAAAAATGACTTATAAAATTAAGTATTGAAATTTATATTAAAGTTAATGGTAAAAGTCATGAATAACATATTTATGTTTTGTTATATTGATATTTGTTATACTCATAAATAACAACGTTTTGGTAAATTTGATATTCATGACTTTTATCACTAAACTTTAATATAAATTGCAATACTTAATTTTATATGTCATTTTTAATAACAAATATAAATATAACATTTATATAAATAATAAATTTGGTTTTATAAGGGAGACACTATTTATCTATTTTGTAAAAAAATATTCGGACAAAATTGAAACAAATAGAGCGGGGACAAAATTGAAACAAATAAACATATATGGGTACTAAATTGAAACAAATAGACATATGTGAGAACTAAGTTGAAATCAAGACAATCACAGGTACCTTGTCACGTGGCGGTACCTTGCCATGTGTCACTAACAATGCCACGTGTCACACTAAGGATTTGACACGTGGCAATTTTTTTTTAAATTAAAAAAAATAATAAAAAATTAAAAAATTAAAAAAAAAACTAAAAAATTTAAAAAATTTAAAAAAACCAGAGGCTGACACGTGACACGCCGTTAACGACGTTTGTGAAAAATTAACAAGGTGTACTACATTGATGTAGAATTTCAAATTTGGATACTAAATTGAAACAAACTTAAAAGTGGGTACCATTTTGAAATTTTGGAATCAAACTTGGTATATTCCGAGTAATTAAGCCTAGATTATATTTGGATTGTATTGGAATTTATTTAAATTTTAATTAAAATTATAATTTAGTTTTTTTGGGACTGAAAAAAAAAATTATAGATTTTTTTTAATTAAGTGAGCCAGTAAGCCAACCCATTTAACCCACCAACCCGTGGTGGGCCGGGTCAAGTTCAAATTTTTTTGACTCGCTAATAAGTGAGCTGGTTGGGTTGACTCACTAAGTGGCCAACCTGTGGTGGGTTGGGTAGGGCCAGACTAGGTTGCCCATTTTGACAACTCTAGCAAAAACAGGCTAGCGTCCAACGCTCCCACCTAGCACCCAACGATAACTACTTAGCGCCCAACAATAGCTACTTGGCACCTAATGCTCTAAGCCCTTAGAGTTCCCAAGAATTTCATTTCAGACAGTGCCCAAGTAATGCTTTTGGTACCCAACAACACCTATGGGCGATCTAACACCATAGACTCCTGGAGCTATATGTGATTCTTTGTCACAATGGCGTCTAAAGGTCCTAACTGGTGCTTAGTGTGATGGTTTTGAGATACTGCTTATAACACTCAAACATTGCTAACGATGGCAGACTACCTAATTGGCTTATCTAGTTAACTCTATCTTGTCCTTAGTTCAAAAATACCATTTTAGATAGATCAAATTGAATAATACTACTATAACTAATCAATTTTATAAATAGCCAATTTCACTTTAATTAAAACAATCACTATCATCACTCTAATGCAAAATACTAACAATTTCAATTTCTGATTATAATCCATTCATCAAATAGAATTTGAAATATATAATTAAATTAGTTTATCAAAGAAAAGAAAATATTTATCAAAGATTAGAACATATACTCATGATCACAAACAAAACAAGAATTCACCTTGAATCATTTTGAGTCACATGCATAGACCAGATAGCCACATGCAACTCAAAATAGTATGCTAACTCAAAAAAGAGCAAAAAGTGAGCTTGCTCTATTTTGAATTTTGATCGTTTGGATGTGTAGAGCTCTTTCCAAGAATCTCTCCTAAAGTCTCTAATCTCCAAACATATGAAGGATGAAAGGTCAAAAATATAGGAAGAAGGCAAAGAAAAATTTTTAGGAAAGAGTTTTAAAAAGACGGTGGTTTTTATAAAATAAAACTTAATTAATAAAAATTCTATTTGTAGAATAACGTTTTAAATAATAAAATAAATGAGTATCACCTTTTAAAATCATTATTATCGTCTTGGTCCTTACAATATCATTTAGTCTATTTATATACTATTTATTATTATTTTTATTATGTTTCTTGTTTTCTTAATGAAAAATAACAACAAAAATGTGACACTTGTTTAGTTCAGTTCCATATAGTTGGAGAGTTATCTACTATCATACAAGTTATATTTCTCGATCTACAATATATGGATGCCCATAATAATATGATGACCTTTAAATGACAAAAGTTATTACTCTAACGCTCCCCAACAGTTTAGTTACAATATATTTTATGACCATTTCTAACTACTTCTTTAGGTCTATTGTATAATATATCACTATACTAATCTATTTTCTTATAAAAATGTTACTGCGTAAAACACACCATGCATGTTATGAATGCTACATGTACCATCTCTATATAAGTTTGTTAATGATGTATAGCAAAACAAAGTGTTTTTCATCTTTCCTAATACATATCTTCTTATGCTTTATTTCTATTATACCATTCCTTCACATCTTTCATTTATACCTCGATGTGGGAAAATGTGTTGAAAGTGTTATATTGACTAGATATAAGATCAATTTACACTATATAAAGGTTGCAAACCTCATCTTAAGCGCTAGTATGGTATCAGAACTGTGAATTAGAGTCTACCTTATCAAAATTTGTTGTTTGATGGGTATTGTTCTTCCCATTATCGGACCACATATTAATATTTAGTCCCGTGCTCGAGATGTATATACATCGACGTGAGGAGGGTGTTTTAGAAGTCCGTCCCAACCAATTTACAATAAATAAATGAGTGAAAACCTTACCTTACAAGCTAGTTTTGTGGAATTGAGTTAAGCTTAAAGTCAACTTCTTAACAAATACGTAATAGAATTAAGAAATTAGTAGTGATATATATATATATATATATATATATATAAATTGTATAAAAGTATTATGTAATAATTAAAGTAATATATTTTAAAAACTAAAATTCATAATCAATTTATTAAATTAGGAAGTTTAAATAAGCTATAATGTTTGCACTTGTTAATTTACAAAAATTTAGAAAAATTAGTAATTTAGAAGAACACATTACAGATACAATTATGAACTATTAGATAAAAATAAATATATGGTTTAATTACTCGTACCCACTTTGGTAGAGGTGTGTCAATATGGTACCCGTTTTTAAAAAAATGTCAATTGCATCCCACCTTTTGAAAAAGTGCTTCAATTAGGTCCATTTCAGACGAAGTTGACTAATGTAGTTAACGACGTGCCATGTGTCAGTATGTGGTTTTTTTTGTTTTTTTTATCTTTTTAAAAAATTTTAAATTTTTTTTAATGTTTTTGAGAAAAAAATATAAAAATGTCACATGTCAGGTCCCTATGTATGACACGTGGCATTGTTAGTGCCACATGGTATTGCAATGCCACGTGTTAGTGTCACTATCAGATGTCATTGTGTTGATTTCGATTTAGTTCTTATATATGTCTTTTTGTTTCAATTTAGTACCTACTTATGTGTATGATTTAATTTTGACCTAATTTTTTTTAATAATTAAAATCCATTTTTTATAAAATTAAAGTGATTAAGTATAAAATTTTTACAAAAATTAAGTATTTGATATTTATATTTTACAAAAAAAAACACAAATTGACATGTGGCACGTTGTTAACAACGTTAATCAACTCCATCCGAGTAATTAAACCTAAATATATTAAATAATGTGAACATAATAATTTGTTTCAATATATAAAGGAGGACACACTTTTTTGTGTGTACATTTCATTTTTTCAGTTTTACCTTTAATTATTATTTTAAAACTTAATTATTTTATAAATAATTTATCTTTAACCGTTATTCTAAAAACTTTTTATATCTTTAATAGTTATTTTAAAAACATTTTTGTGTACACATTTTATTTTTCCAACTTTACTTTAAACGACTATTTTAAAAATTAATTATATATTCTTTAATAATTTTAGCTCAAATTTTTATTAAAGTGTCTATATTTCATTTTCTCAGTTTTATACTTAATTATTATTTTAAAATTTAATTATTTTATAAATAATTTATCTTTAATTGTTATTCTAAAAATTAACAGTTATTTTAAAAACTTGTTTTTGCATGTATTTTATTTTTCTAATTTTACATTAAACAAATATTTTAAAAATTAATTATATCTTTTTTATTAATTTTAATTCAAATTTTTATAAAAATAAAAAAAAATATGAATACACAAATACGACATTGTTGTTAGTAATAATTTAGAAACTTATTATTTTAGATTTTAGGTTAAATATAGGGTCAAATTTTCAAAACATTGTTGATTATGTTTTATAATCTGGTGGGCCTAATAGTACTTAAATTGACCCATAATATCCTTATTGTTATGCAATCTCCTGTCTTTATTTGGTGGGATGATCCACTCTAAACTTTGTAAATCATTATCGCAGAATGTTTGATTCAGTTTTAATTCTAATATTCGATTATGACTTAAAAAAAAGGGAACACAATAGACAATAATAGCTATATTCTCATCTTTTTGGATACCCTAATTAATTAAGCTAATTATTCTGTTAAGAGAGAATAATACTACAAACATACATTAACAGCATAAGATAGTGTGGGGTCCACACTCAATTTCATTCCATATTTTGTCGGTTTACCTTATCCTCTTCAATTACACATGTCAACACAACGGTAAAAAGAAATTACACGCATCAAATTATTCAATTTTAATTAATTTCATGTGGGATTCCTTCTTCTTACACTTTTTTTCTTTTCTCGTCGATAACATTATCTAAAAATTTTCGTTTCACGATAAAACAAGTTAAATATGTTTTTAGATCATTAATTTAAAATTAAAATTAAAATTAATTTCTTTTCAAAAATTTTATTCAATTTTTAGTTCATCAATTTTAAAAATGATGAATTTAATTTTTTTAATTAATTTTGGTAAATTTATTTTGACATTACAAACATGTTTTTCATTTAATATTGAAGCGAAAATGTGTCAAACAATTTAACAAAATTTGGTAAAAGAGACTAAATCCATATATTTCTAAAATTCAAAGACTAAATTGGTCCAAAATTTTGAAAAAAAATTAATTTTAATTTTCATTAAAAGTTAAGGACAAAAAATATATTTAACCCATAAAAATATCATATCTATCGGAAATAAAATAAAACTACATTACATGGCATAAATGTAGATTTTATAAGTTTATTTTGTAAAATTAAATTAAATTTAAAATTTATATTTAAATTTAATATTAAAAAAATTTGAATTATCTCACCACATGCTTAAATCCCATATAAATATTTAATTTTATGTTTGTAATTTGAATACAAACACCTATGGGTTTATGTATATATATTTTCTCATGGGTTATGATTATAGTCATTAAGATATTGTGATTCTAGATATATATGACATTATTACATATATAAGACATTTGACATCACTTTTACTCAAAAACCTTATAGCAATGGTGTTATAGATTGTTATTCTTATATAGTGTTTAACTTTGTCTATTCTATCAAATATGAGACGTTAATTCACACTTGGACTAACATAAAAAACTTACCATGTTACTCTTTATGTTTTTAGGCAACAAACATAAAAAGTGTATGATGATATTTTTATAATTAAATAGTCAATATTTAGGTCTAACGTATACACAGCAAACATAATTTTTGTTGACCTATGAGCGCTAGATATAAAAATTATTTTTCTACGTCTAGTGCTTATAGATTAGAGGTAAATGTATGCTACGTAAATTTAAGTCAATCTATACAAATGTAAATATCCTAAAATAGTAGTTAGTGAAAAAGACATATGGTATATCTCGAATAACTAAGTATAAAGTCAACTTTGACAATATATAATTTACAAACTAATTTTATAAATTTTAATAACATTCATTACGTAACTAATTTGAAAGCAACGTTTAAAAACGGTTGATGGCATGTAATTATTCAACTTTAATTACATGTGGATTCCTTGTTCTTACATTCTTTTTCCTTTCAATATAACATTTTTTTAAACTTGCCGTTCATGATAGTGTTATTATAATAATGTTTAAAATAAAAATAAATAATTAAGTTAATTTTCAGGTATCATTTAAAGTTTTAAAATTAGTTTTTCTCTAAAAAAATTATTACTACTTATCTTTAGGTTACATTTCAATTTTTTTTTTAATTTTAAAATTATAAATTGTTCTTGCAAGATGTGATATCATGAGACTTAAATCTTATTTTACCCCAACTTGGGGATTTCTTGGACGGATACTCTTCCACTTTATTCAGCTTGTCTTCGTATTATCTTGTGGAGTATAACATGTTGGAGGTTACCTGCAAAAAGCTCTTAAAGTCAAACCTCAATTTTTAGTATTAATGAATTACGTATCTTTAATTGTTGAGATCCACATATATTTATATAATCTTAATCACATATTACCTGGCTCATGAGCTGGACCTTTATTGGGTTCGTTGGGTCTCCTTTAGGCTTGTGTGGGCCTGATCATGGCCCAGGTATTAAGCCTATAACTTGATTATGTGAATTTAACTATAATTTACTAAGTTTGGAGTAGTCTTTCTATGTAGTTGATTAGTAATCTATATAAAATGGGATTATAAGTTGACGGTTAGTACTGGGTATTCAACCTTATTGGTCCTATCTGCCTGGTATAGTACATAAATATATGTTAGTATTACTTTTTTCGTACTGTAAACAAAATTAAAAAAATTAAATTTTAAAAATGAGTAAAACACTAAATTTAAAGGACTAAGTTTATGCTTACTCCAGAAATACTTAAAAATTAATATATATCTTAAAAATTCCCTAAAAAGTCTTTCATATATATTTTTTCTAAAAGTCACGGTTATTTTTTCGTCTTTCTAAAAACTACCCTTTAAGATTTTTTTTTATATCTAAGAGTATTTATCTTCACTATCTGGTACATAAAAATGAAAAAAAAAAAAAAAAGAAAAGAGAAAAGAGAACTAAACAGTAAATAAATTAACCCGCCTGAAAACTTTCAGCGTGGGGAGATGTTATTATCCATTGAAAACTTAACATATTATGTTTTGTGTTAAAAAAGATATTGGTCCATGAAGCTTTATTACGTAAAAACCAACTTGATTACGTATATGGAAGTGAATCTATAAGATTGCACAAGAATGTGGTAAAATAAATACGGTGTATTTTTGTATATTTAATTATAGGATTAAATACTAATTTTTAAATTTGTTTAATTTAATATTAATATTATTTTTTAGTCTAGTCTAAATTTTCATAATTTTTCTTTTTGTTTTACTTTTTTTAATATTTTGTTAATTTTTATTTACTTTTTTAACTTTTTTTTTAAATTTTTTTAGTTATTTTATTTTATTTTTTTAGTTGTTATTTATTTAAAAAATCTCCACATGTTAATCTAGCATCACGCCATGTGGTAGTACTAGTGTCACGTGCCAGTGTAGTGTCCGATTCATTGTCTTACATCCGATTTGGTCTATATATTAATTAATTTTATTTAATTTAGTACTATTTTTCTTTTAAATGAAACAACTTTGTCCCTTTTTAAATTAAGACCAAATTACTTTATTATATAAATGTTATACTGATATTTTTATTAAATATTTTTAATTCATAGTTATAGTTGATTTAAAATTAGAATAAAAATTTTAAAAGTGAAGATTAACACTACTTGTTTAAAATTTTAAGAGGTTAAAAATCACATGAAGTATTAAAAATCACATTAACTATTAAATAAAAATATCATACAATATTATATTAATCAATTATAAAATAAAATTTTCAAATTCAAATATTTTTTTATCTTTTTAAAAATAACTATTTTTAGATTTTCTTTTCTATGTTTTTTTTATCACAATAATAATTACAAAGATTTCTTTTAATATGGTAAAATGTGTTAATTTTAATTTTAATTTTTATTTAATACTTTATGTGATTTTTAATCTCTTAAGTTTAAACTAGTGATGTTAGTTCTTAGTCTTAAAATTTTCGTTATAATTTTAAATCAAGCTAGACAAAAAATATTTAATAAAAAATATGAATTTCAATAAAAATATCATAATAAAATTTATATAAAAATTAAATTTAGTTTTCAATTTGGGAAAGAACAAAATTGATCCATTTTAAAAAATATTACGACTCAAATATAGGAACCAAAATGAATATAAGACACTAATACTGTAAGGCCCACTTTATTTCTTACCTTTAATTTAAAGGAGCTGCCCCAAACGGTTGGGCCTAAGGGCTGGCCCAATAAGGAAAAGGAGACCCTAAGTCTGTTCTCACATCTCCATTCCCTTACTCTTCTGTTTTCGCAGTCGTCAAATTCTCTCTCTCTCTCTCTCTCAACCAGAACCTTTGCTAGGGTTTCGAGACCCATTTGATTTCCAAGAGAGTTCCCCTCTTCCATGTAAGTATTTCCGATCCGTATTCTTCTCTTCTGTTGGGTTTTCGTATTCTTAGTTAGGGTTCACCGTGATAACACTGTGTGCAACTGTTCAACCGTTCATTTCAGCTCCCAGGATCTACGCTCTAAACCGTGGTGCTCGTAGTCTAAGAGTCGAGGTTTCCCGCTAGCTCTTTCCAGGTAAGGGAAGCTAGGACCCCGGTCGTTTGTGTTTCTTCTCCGTTGTTTTGTTGTCCTTTCGTATCTATATGGTCTGGTTGTTGTTCTGTCCGATTGGGATTGTGTTGAGGCATGGCTTTGTTCTTGGTTTTGACTATTGTACGAGAAAACAGTGGCGAGTGCTGGTTTTCTCGCCCAAGCGAGCTAGTCTCGCCTAAGCGAAATTATCAGGGGCTCGTCCACTCGAATTGTCGCCTAGACGACTTGAGTTCTTTTTTAGCGAGGGGTGTTCTCGCCTAGGCGAGAAGGGACTCGCCTGAGCGAGACCTCGCAGAGTCCCCTGTTCCTTCGTCGCGCCCTCGCCTAAGCGAGATGGGACTCGCCTGAGCGAGAGGATCCTTCTCGCATGAGCGAACCTTGTTGGTTTGAGCGAGGCAGCGGGCGAGTTTGATGTTGTTGTTGAATGGCTCAATGATGTGTGGCTTACTTGCATGATCTAAATGCTTTACTAAAGGGGTTACTTGATGATGGCATGATTAGAATATGAATTTAAGATGGAGATAGTATGATATTTGTTTAGGTATGGATTAAAAGGCAGGAGTTGCATGATTTGTTGCTTATGCATGATATCCATGTTATGAAAATTATTGATTGTGGGTGAAACATGCTTAAAGTATGGGTAGGGCATAATTCCATGACTCTTGTAGTGAGAGATCTTGGTGGCGCCTCGACGGTTGGACATAATTCCATGGGCCCTTTAAAGGGAGTCCCTGGTGGTGCCTCGACGAAAAGGACGTAATTCCACGGGGGATCGTGGTGGTGCCTCAGGGCCAGGGCGTAATTCCACGGAGGCCACGTGGTGGTGCCTCCTGTAAGGGTATAATTCCGTGAAGGTCTCGCGGTGACACCTCATTTGTAGGACATAATTCCACTGTTACGTGGTGGTGCCTCATATATGGATCCAGATAGTCATGTCTTATGGTTTTGAAAGGGGGTTTGATATATCATGTGTGGGTTCCCGTCATTTATGCTCGATTCGATGATTGAATGATAATTATTGTAATGTATGAATCTTGTATACTAGCTTACCCTTTTGCTTGTTTGTATGGTTATGTGTGTGGTCTCCCCCTTTGCAATGATCATCAATACTATTGATGTGAGCAGATGTGAGAAATCGAGACAGTGGTAATAGCGATGGAGATGCTACAGCGTGATGGTCATGGGCGGGTATGGGCTCACTATGGAGCCCTCAGCTGAAGAAGTTATTGCCTAGATTTATCTTTCCGTACCAGTACCTGACTTGTTGTGTTTCATGTTATTTTGTGGTTTAGGCAGTGTTGAGCCACCCTTTTTTGTTATGGATATGTTGGGGTACTGTGTACGCCATCCCCCTTCCTTCTGCACTCTCTGAATATTTAATATATGTGGCGTTTATTTAAATTGTTTTTTGTTATCTATTTAATTGGGACGTTACAAATACATGACTCAATGTTGAATTGACACGAGGACTTCTTTTTTTTAATTATGAAAAATAAAAAAAATTGAAAACAAATTAAAAAAAAAACAATGAGCGGACACATGGCATATACAGTTTTTTGTCCGTTAATTATTTAAGTGATATTAACAAAAAAAATATTAAATTGAACAAAATTGACGAAAATTAGGATCGAAAAAGAAAAAAAAAAAAAAAAAAAAAAATATAT
>Ga0214544_1009931_pt1 | contig 14475 bp, 7 predicted proteins | sample CNSS3metaG_FD_160074 | JGI IMG/M metagenome (GOLD analysis project Ga0214544, IMG submission 160074) | Root nodule microbial communities from cowpea collected in UCLA plant growth center, Los Angeles, California, USA - CNSS3 | ecosystem: Host-associated > Plants > Roots > Nodule | place: USA...
TCTTATATAATTATATGTATATATATATATATATATATATATATATATATATATATATATATATATATATATATATATATATATATAATTATATAAATATAAATAATTATTATAATAGAAAATATTTTTTATTATAAGTAATTATTTTAATTTTAAAAGTTGTTTAAGTTAAAAAAAACAATTAAACTTTAAAAAAGATAAAATTAATAAATTAATTATTTTAATTTAAAAAATTAATTATTTTTAATACAAGAAAAGGAATAATCCCTCTATATAATCATATAGACAAAACGGACCACACGTGTCAGAATTTTTCTCACATAGTTCATATAAATTGACATGTGTCTATCTTTTTATTGGAATAATAAATTTTGTTTAATATTATTATTAAAATAATATTTTATTTAATTTTATAAAGTTATATTCATAAAGAAATAATTATAAAATAAATCATTTTCATATAGGTATTTTTTATTATAAATAATTAATTGAATTTGAAAAACAAATATAAAATATAAAATATAAAACATAAAATAATAACATAAATTATATTGATAAAGATATAATTGATAATCAAATGTGCACATTAAAAATTGTTACAATTAAAAACAGAACTCTCATTATTAATAACCATATATAACTGTGTTTTTAATATAATATTATATAAATGATTTTAAAATTTTAAATATAATTTTAAATGATGTAATTTAAATATAATTTTAGATTATATAATTTAAAATATAATTTTAATGTTTTCATGTTATATAATAATATAACTTTTATAAGTTATGAAATTTGAAATTTTAAAATTTAAAATTTTTGATTAATGAATTTATAAATATATAATTTTAAATGTTGTATTAAATTTAATATATTTTTGAATTTTATTTAGAATCATGCTAGTAAGAATACATGCGCTTATATATTATATTATTATAATTATTAAATTAAATATAAATAATTTTATAATTTTATTGTAAATAATTTTAATTTATTTTGTTGTAATTTTATAATTAAAAAATGGTTAAGTTAAAAAAATTGTCAAATAAAAACAAAAGAAAAAAAGTTACTTAAAGATAAAATTAATAAAATAATTATTTTAATTTAAAAATTTATTTAAAGAGTAAAATTAAAAATACAAATGTGATAAAATAAAAAATAAATTCTCATTATATGTAGGTATAGATAAGTGAAAATTATATTTTAAATTAAATAATCAAAAATTAAAAAAAAAAGTAATAAAGTTATATACAAACATTTTATGAAGTAAACTATAATTATAATTACAATATTAACAAAATATGAAATAGTGGAAGAAAATAATATTTAACACTCTAACTATATTATCAATTAATACTCTTGTTTTCCTTTAGAGAAATCATCAAATAATAATTAATTTTATAAATAAAAACAGTTAATCACTATAATAATTAATTTAGATACGAATTTATAAAATATAAATTATTAATATATAAAATAATTTTATTATGCATACAAAATTATAATTGTTTGTGAATTATCTATTAAAGTTTTAGTCAAAGAAAACTTATTAGCTTTTATTCATAAATTAGTTATAATTTTTTATTTATAATACAAACATTTTTTATAATAATAATATTTTAGTTTATAAATTAATATCTAAATTAGTGATTTGAGTGATGATGGATTGTTTTTGTTTTCTAAATTAGTTATTAAGTAATGATTTTATTGTAGTGAATGATTTAGGATGTAAAATGTATATTTTAAATTATTTAAATATGAATTTATCAAGGTGTTCTTTTAATTAAAAAATATAATATAAATAGAAGGTTACATGTTTAAATTACCTAATCCAAAATTTAGAAAAAAAATAATAATGACAATGCAAAACTTAAAAATAACGAGGATATTATATGTAAGAATAATAAATATTGTTATATAATATATATGATTCTCCATATTCTTTAATAGTCTATCTATCCATAAATTTATGGATATAAGAACTAAAAATTTAATATTCTTTCTTGTAATGTTCGAACACTAACGTTACAATTGTTCACACTCGTTATAAGCAAGTCAAGTATCAAACTGAATATTTATGACAATGTTAATACTTTCGCATTCAATAATTCCTTTTAATATTAAATTATCAAATTAAAATGTTTAAATATATTTTTTATTGTAATTTATTTAACATTATAACGTTACATATATTTATATATTTTGTAAATAATTTTTATAATTTCACATTAATTTAAATAATAAAAAATAATTAGTGATTAAATTAAAATCTTTTTATAAACTAAAAAAATTATTAATATCTAAAATAGATTATATTACCAATAAAAATATAGTTACTTACTATTATTTATTTTAAATTAGTCTTTATTTTAAATTAGAAACTAATTTAGAAAATCTTGAAAATTAACTGTTAGACTGTAATTTAGACTCTACTTTACAGATCAATTAACATATCTTGATTTAGTTAGTAATTTGATTTCATTAGTTGAAAATTTTCAAGTAGGTTCAATTTTATTTTAATTAAGTCAAAATTTAAAAAATTTATTCAATTATGTTTTTCCATTGTTATTGAACCAACTATATTTAAACCACAATCAGGTGGCAGTAGTTTTTTTTTTTTGTTTCTAATTTATTTTATTTTTATAAATTTTTTGTAGTTATTCATACGTTTGTTATACCATGTGATAGGATCGTGTCATGTAATAAGATATGTCACTATGACTAGAGATGACAATTCGGGACGGGTCAGGCTGACTAGTCCACAGGTCCGCACAAAAAAATGCGGGGCAGGTTGAGATATTGAATTCGTTGGTCCGTAATGGCCCGTCCCGCATATATCTGTAGTCCGCGCAGACTAAAGATAGGGCTGGACGGGGTGGTTTGCTGGCCCGCTTACAAAATTATATGTTCTCATTTTTTTTAATTCTCATATCGTTCATCACGTTGTTTTTTTAAGTTCCTTCTATTATTATTATTATTATTATTATTATTGTGATTGTGTTTATGTTTATGTATAATAATTGTATATAAGATAATGATTTTAATTCTTAAATATGAAATATCTTTTTATGCATTTTTAAGTACATGTCTTATAAGGTGACATTTGCTATTGTACTTTAGCTATAATCTTCGTTGTTATTTTTCTTGTTTTTGAATAGGTAAAGTAATTGAAATTATTTCAATAGAAAATAAATATTACTTATTATGAAAAAATAAAAAAGTTTTTATTTTGCTCAACACAGAAAAAAAATATTTCGTTCATCACAAATGCAGGCTAGCCCGTAGGCCCATGGGCCAACCCGCAAGACATGGCAGGCCAGAAAGTGAACCTGAAATTAAACTACGGAACGGGCCAATCCGGTTCGCACTTTGCGGGCCAAAATATGTTGGACTGATTCGATTTGTCATCCCTAATTACGACCTTCGAATGTCATTGTGAGTATCAAATATATCTCGTATTAAATCCAGTCACTTAATATATTTTTCTATTCAATTTAATCACATTTTTTTAAATAGAAAAATATAATCCTTATAAACTGAAAATAAATTTATTATTTGTATTAATATTATATTAATATTTATATAAAAAATAATTTTTTATTAAATATTTTTTAAATTACTAATTTCATTTAAATAAATTACCTTTTTCTTATAAGAGAACATGACTTAATGAACATTTTCTGTTTTTCTATATGAAACTTAAGTTTATTTAATAAATATAATAATATTTATATGATAAATAACAAAATATTATCTGACATAAAATGGAATAAAATATAAAATAAATATTTATATGACTTAAAAATATTAAAATTTAAAATGAAAATAATTTAAAAAATCAATTTTATTATATAATTATAAAAGATATATACACACAGTCACAATTTATTGACCTTTTTTTTTCAACATTTTCAAGCAGCTTATTGAACAGTGTTATTCCATTACTCAACTTTATTGACTTTATTGACTGAAGCACTTTATCGACACAAAAAGAACATGCATGAATTTGTTGACATTGACCAGACCAAGTCTATTTAATAGAGTGTTGACTTAATGAATTTCGCGATGTTAATATCTTTAAAAATAATTTAATCAATAATTTTAAAAAAATGTAATCAAGAATTTAAAAACGTTTTATTAACATTTATTAAAAAAATTAAGCATGAATTCGGAAAGATAAAATATTTATTAACTCATAATTTATTATTTTAGCTTTGTATTTCATATAACTTATTTTTATCTATTTTTGTATAACACTAGAAGGGGAACCAAGTAATGTCTTAGAAGCTGCATTAATTTTCTCTATAACTTCATTACATATTTCAAATTGTGATTACATGATCCTGTAAAATATTATTTTCAGTATAAATAAAAAACTTTTATAAATAAAAATTAAATAAAAGATATTAAATTTAATATATATATATATATATATATATATATATATATATATATATGATAATTTGTGATTAAATATAGTATACACTACATGGAAAGCATTAAATAATAATAAATTTTAAATAATTAATTATTAAATCGGTTAAATTGATTCCAATTTAGACACTAATAAATAATATATAATATTGAAGATCAATTTAGAATTTATCTCAAAAAACGATTATAATGATTTTATTAATGTCAGAAATTATTTTAAATATCAATAATTTTTAATTTACAAAATAATATCTAAATTAATCAATATATTATTTAATTATTGTTTTTCTTTTTGAAATTAATTATTATTTAATGATTTTTTAGTGATATTTTACGTTGTTAGTGTACATATCTATTTTTCATAAACTTACAATACATCAGTTTGTATTTAAATGAAATATATTATTAAATAATTCTGAGTAAATATTATTTTTAGTATATTTTTTTTAGATTTTTTTAATAAAGTAATAACTTATTATGATTTTTTTACAAGTCTAGGTATATTTGTTTAAAAAGGTAGAATTAAAAAATATTTTTTCAAGTTTTGAGTCATCTGTAGTGTTTTTTATCATAAAAAAACACGAAAAAGAGAAAATATAAATATTTCTTTTTACACTTAAATTTGCACACCACTATCTTTTGGCAACTTCTTGAAAAAGGTTAAAATATTATTTTTGAAAAAAAAGAGCTTATGCATTAATAATGTAAAATAGATATTCACTGCATCTGATTAGAAATTGACGATAAATTTATCAACTTTTATAATTATTACTTCTAAAACCATATCAACAATAAAATGTATTATATTTGAAAATATCTAACTAGTATTTTTTTTTTTGCGCTAAAATAAACTAGAATATTTGCGCAATTGGTCAATTTCCCTTTATTTTTTGGCTAATAATTTCCCATGATTTTTTTGATGTGAATAATTAGTTATGTCAAAATTGTAACAGTAGCAACTTTTTTCTAACATGTGCATAATACATACATATATACACACATTATCACCAACAAAAGCGTCTCCTGTTCAGTGTGCTGAAGGGAAACGCAGACACACTGATTCATTCACCTACCCTTTTCTCTCGTTCTCGCCGCCTCTTCTTCCAATCCCATACTCTGCCCATCTTCTTCAATAATCTTCTCTGAACCTAACCAACCAAATCTTCTTATCACTATCTCTGAAACCATATATCTTCTTATTATTTTTATTCTTGTTCATTAACCCCTATCTTCACAACAAACCCAGAAAGAAAGAATCTTTGAGAGGCTCTGATTGATGGGTGGGAGAGGGATCAAGCTCTTTGATGAAGAAAGGAATGGTCTTTTCTCAATTTCCAATTTTGGGTCTCAATGGGATGGGCGTGTTAACGACCCTGTGGCTATGTTTGCGAGTGTTAGTCAAATGGGAATGGGGTTTGGCGTTCAAGAGCCAAACCCTTCTTCTGGTGATTCCCAGCACAATGGGGGCATGAACATTAGGATCCCTTGCACTGAGTTGTACGTTAGGTATGTTCAATCAGAGGGGAAGGTGAAGATTACTGGGGTTCATGGGGAAGAAGAGGGGGTGGCGGGTGTTAAGGGGAAGAAAAAGGGTGTCTTTAAGGGGTTGAAGATCAAGGTGAAGAACCCTTCTCTTAGGAGGTTGATTAGTGGTGCCTTTGCTGGGGCAGTGTCACGGACCACTGTGGCACCCTTGGAGACCATTCGGACTCATTTGATGGTAGGAAGTAGTGGGAATTCTACTGGGGAGGTCTTCAACAATATCATGAAGACTGATGGATGGAAGGGCTTGTTTAGGGGTAATTTTGTTAATGTCATTCGGGTTGCACCTAGCAAGGCCATTGAGGTAACTATATCACACTGTATGATTATGTTTTACAGGTTGTTTTGTGTTTGTGCTGAATGGTTTTTGGTTTGCTTGATTTGATTGTCTCAAAAAGTGTCTGCGCACTCATGTCTTTACCTTATTTGTACATTATTTTTTATGGTTATGTTTGCAGTTTTTATGGGATTGTGGTGAATGATTATGTCTATGTGTATCTGCAACTTTTTGCATTTTATACTTTACAATTTGTTTTGGGTTTAGGGTGAATGAGTTTTTTCTTGCTTGATTTGATTGCCATAATATGTTTGTTCTTTGGACGTTAATTTTGGTTTTTGCTTTACTCTATTGGATTATTGGTTGGTTTGTCTGTTTCTTATGTCCAGAGGTTTGCTACTATTGGTTGGATTTGTCTTTAGTAGGACCATTTGTATAGTCAATATAAGTAGAAGTGTTTGGGCTGATAAATTATTGTCTATTGTTTCTACCACAATCGGAATATCTGGTTTGGTATCTACCTGGTTTTGTTGCTGGCAAAAATTTTTGTTACATCTTCCTGAGTGTTTCTTAAATCCTGCTACAGTTTTGTTGTTTAACTTAGTTGTCTTAATGATGATAAGGAGCTTTCACTTGATTGTTCCTTTGTTTTTTCTTTTTGGTGATAGACCGTGGTAGCTCACAGACTAAACACATGTTAAATATATAAAATGATCCTTGAGTATGCCACCTGTTTCTAATGGAATTTGTGTGCTCTTTAACTGACTTGTGTAACTTTTTTCCTGTTAAGTCCTAAAATCATTTTCCGATATGACAAGACAAATTGCAATTTGCAATTAAATGAACTTCACTCTGCCTACATTCTCAAATGGATTTTTTCTGTTGTTGATGTCTTTATCATCAGGTTACCTTTCCCTTTATGATATCAGTTGAGATGTTTAAACAGTTTTAGAAGTCACGCAGCCAATATTGCTTTTCATGGTCCTGGTTTTTGGTAAAAGTCAATTTTGTCGTGTGTAGAGGTGTTCATTTTAAGGCAAGTAAACTGTATCTAATTCAACCTAACGTAATGAGCTTCCTTGTTTCTTTGGTGATACATATTCAACAACATACATGATATCTTACAGCCCTTGTTTCTCACTGAAGAAAAGCATAAAATCTGTCTCAAAACTTCACTTCCAAAGCAAAAAATGTTTACACTTGTTTTCTCCTGCATTTTCCTTTGACCCCTTTTATGTTAAAGAGAATACAGTAATGGATTTAATGTTTTGTTGGGAATCCATATTTCAAAATTTTGATATAATGAAGTCTTAAATGATATGTTTCTATGCATCTGAGAACATTTAACTTTTTTCTGCAGCTATTTGCATATGATACTGTTAACAAGAAGCTCTCACCAAAGCCAGGGGAGCAACCTAAACTCCCTATTCCTCCATCATTGATAGCAGGTGCTTGTGCTGGAGTTTCTTCAACAATATGCACATATCCTCTGGAGTTGCTAAAGACTCGTCTAACCATCCAGGTGTGTACATATAAAGCAAACAAACTCTTGTTTTCACCATTTAGAAATCATCATGTTTCTGACTAATTTAACAACGCAAAAAAAGAGAAAAGAATCTTTACACTGTCAGTTCATAGACTATGTTTACAAAATAAAAGCAGAATGTAATCTGAATGAACTAGTAATTTTGCAGAGGGGTGTGTATGATGGTCTACTAGATGCATTCCTGAAAATAGTGAGAGAAGAGGGTGCTGGAGAACTTTACAGAGGCCTCACTCCCAGCCTTATAGGAGTAATACCATATTCTGCAACAAATTACTTTGCATATGACACTTTGAGGAAAGCATATAGAAAAATTTTCAAAAAGGAGAAGATTGGCAATGTTGAAACCCTTTTGATAGGATCTGCAGCTGGTGCTATCTCAAGCAGTGCCACCTTTCCTCTTGAAGTGGCACGCAAGCACATGCAAGTGGGTGCCCTGAGTGGAAGGCAAATATACAAAAATGTGATTCATGCCCTTGCAAGCATTCTTGAGCAAGAAGGGATTCAAGGATTGTACAAAGGGTTGGGACCTAGCTGCATGAAGTTGGTGCCAGCTGCAGGAATTTCTTTCATGTGCTATGAAGCATGCAAGAGGATACTGGTAGAGGACGATGAAGAGGAGTAGCATGAAGGTTGTAGAAGAGTAGTGTTGGAGCTAAGAGGCAGAACTTCGTTCTTCAAATTTTGCATATTTGCTTAACTTGTTCTGGATTTTTTTTTTTGTTGTTACTGGAATTATTTTGCTTACCCCATAGCAACTTTTGATTAGAAAATTGGTAATGGAATAATGATTTTTTTTTTTTGGTTTTTCTTTGTCTCTTGCTTATTGTTGGCATTAACTAATGTCTCTGCTTAACTGCATATTTTAGGTGGAAAGAGTCCATTATTTTTAGTTGTATTTTTCCTTGCAATTTCAAAAATTGTTTTATCTTATACTCATCATTGTTTATCTAATTGAAGTTGCAAGATAACTGGAATTTGGTGATAGCTTGAATGAGTGGATGAAAGTTATTAATCCTTCCTTGGGGTTATATGTTGATGGAGATGCTTACGAAGATTTAGACGTTCAAGGGAGAAGTTGGAAACTATTTCGAATACACTTGATGTCCCTTAACATAGTTATAAAATATTTTTTTTTATTGGATATAGCCATAATTTGTTAGATAATAAATGAATATAAAAATTGAGTTTTGTTATATATATATATATATATATATATATATATATATATATAAATAAAGAGATATATATATGAGGTATTTAATATAAAGATATTATTTAATTTTAGAGATATGATGATAATATTATTATTAGGTCTATTATATTTAATAAGTTATTTTCAAAGAGCTAGTCTTGTCTTAACCACAGACAAAGTAGTTTTAATTTCTGAAATAGTATTTGTTAATTTGATGGATATATGTATATGAGGTCTTAATTGGATTCTAATTTTGAAAATAAATATCAATTAGGTTATTTTTGTTAACATTGTACTAGTATTAAATATGGGTTATATGTCTTTTCATGATTTTTTTTTATATTAAATGAGTTACATGTCTTTTTATGATTTTTTTTATCTTCTTAATTTTTTAATTTTTAATTTTTTCTAATTTTTTTTCATTTGTCAAGTCATTACCTAAATTTGGTTCTATATTTATTATTTTGATACAATTTAGTCTTAATTTTTTTTTAAAAATTGAACCCTCTCTAGATTAAAATCACATTTAACTTTTATATAATGTTATAATGATATTTTTATTAAATACTTTTAATAAGATTAAATTTATTTAAATTTATATTTTATATCGAACTTTATTTAAATTTTGTTTTAATATTTTAAATGTATTTGTGTTGATATTTTTTTATTTGACTTTATATTTCAAATAATTATTTACAAATTTATATAGTTTTATAAATTTATATTTCAAATATTTATGTAATATTATATATCAATAATTTCTATACAAATGTTATGGATGGTTTAAAAATAACAATTTTATAAATTCAAATATAAACTTTTAAAACAAGTTTAAAACAATTTTGTAAAATTTTAAAATAAATATATTTAAAATTTTAAAACAAAATTTAAATAAAGTTTAATGTAAAATTTAAATTTAAATAAGCTTAATATTGATAAAAATATTTAATAAAAATATCATTATAATAATTATATAAAAGTTAAATTTGGTCTCAATTTGAAAAAGGATAAAATTGTCCAAATAAAAAAAAGGGTCTGAAAGAATCAAAATAATAAATACATGGACCAAATTGAAATCCAAAGAATGAATTAACACATGGCAAGACATTGACATGACATGTGATAAAAATATTTTTTTTATAAACTTTTTTAAAAAGCTTTAAAATTTAATATTTAAAAAATTAATAAAAAAAATTGTGAACTAACACATGATACATATCTAATGATGTTAATATAGTACTATTGAGAATGACCTAATAATATTAAGTATTTTAAAAAACAAGATCCAATGTAGACCAATCAAAATATAGGGATCTACTTAAGATTTTCGAACAATGACCAACTGAATATTTGAACAAAGTATAATTTTTGAAACACTTTTATTATCACTTTTACAAATAAAGCTACATATATAGGCTCATTTTTATAAAAAAAAATGCATTAAATGAAAAAGGTGTAAAATAGTATTTTTTATTTTATTTTTTCCTTTTAATAAATTTTTATGTGATGACAAATGATTGATGGACTTTGTCTGAGAACCTAGAAGATGGTATTATATAATTGATGATGTTTCAAAATTTTGACACTCGATTATTTTAATAATAAAATATTTTAGTATAAATAGTTTTGTTATAAACGAGTTTTATTATTTTAAAACACATCATTTTTCTAGAAAACATTTATCTAAAGTCCTTTACCTTCTCTTCTTGTTCTTACTCTGTGTTTGTCTATTTGAAGATCTAAGACTGTTGAAGTGATTCTTGCGGTGAACTCTTCAAATTCAACCGATCAAATTCTTTGTTTGAGTAAGTTGATTTTTTTTTGCCTTTTTGTAACATCCCGTTAGGATATTACGAATTTTAATAAAATAAAGAAAAATAAATAATTACACTGTATTTAATAATACATCATTTTCCAAAAACGCGGAAAATTTAAATCTTTATTAAACGATGAAAAGTCCAATATTCCATAATTTACAAACATAATTTATAACGAATATCCACAGTGTTTACACATTATTATTCAAAACACAAATCATAAAAAAAAACTCCCGATCTAGCCCACGCTCCGAGCGTAAGCCTCACCAGCTCCACCTGCAATATCATCTGCTCCAGTGTACCGCGTACACGATCATCACCAAACACAAGCAGATAGGGTGAACTAAAAAGAGAACACATAAATATACACCAAATATAAATATACAATAAAATACATCAAAATAAAATCTCTTCTTTTATCCCGCATGGCCACAACCATGTATGATATCATTTCACCACCAAGGAACCTCCTCTTTCTTTATTACATGGCCACAACCATGTAAGATCAATACACATCAAGGAATACTCATTCCCTTCCTTCCACATGGCCACAACCATGTAGTACCAATGCACATCTAGGAGACTCGTTCCATCTCTTCCACATGGCCACAACCATGCTAGTAGTGTTCTACATCTTCTAGTGAGTATCTCAAGGCGCCTTGCTGCCACACTTATCGGCCACAACTGATAGAGCACGTGCGGGAACCATGCTACGGATCACACACTGTAACACTAGGTGGAGTTCCCAAATACGAACATAGTCCGTAACGTCCCAAGACTACCAAACTCGTCAACGAACCACTAAGGAGGGCAATCCATTTGGACCCATCCGTACTGGCCACAACCAGCACACTCACACCGGCAACACTTGCCAACCCGAGCCACAACTCAAAGGTTCCTCATGTTCATCTGCTATCTCGAGCCACAACTCAAGGGAAATCATTCCAGGCCACAACCCATAGAATGCCACATGCTTAACCCCTATCCCGAGCCACAACTCAGGGATACATTCCAGGCCACAAACCATGGAACACCAGCAAGCCCACACGCATAACTATTCAAACTTTAACCAATCCAATACTGCAAAATTGATTGCCTTTAAACCCATCATCCATCCATCCTTGGCTTAAACTTCCAACTCTCGCCTAAGCACTCCAATTCATCTCACTTAGGCTAGGTTACCTCGCCTGAGCGAGCACCACACACAAAACCAACCTCGAACACTCGCTTAGGCGAGTTACACTCGCCTGGGCAAGATTACATTTCGCCCAAGACTCACATCTATCGCCTGGGCTACGAGTTAAGCCAACATCAGAACGTTCTTCGCCTAAGCGAGACACTCCTTCGCTAAAAAAATAGGATCCCCGCCTGAGTGGGATGCCAAGCCATAACTCCCAACCCTCTCGAATTCTCGCTTAGGCGAGACTCACTAGCCTAAACGAGATGGCCTTTCGCCCAAACCAAAAATCCTCCGCCTGAGCGATAACCTCAAGCAGATAATGGGTACGAGTCCCTGCATATCTCGCCTAGGCGAGCCTGGCTTGCTTGAGCGAGACAGGCAGACTCTGGCACTGTTTCACGCACACAAACACCAGTAACCATGACCAATTCACACTCCAACTCATACCAAAGTAGTTTGCATCAATTGCATCAGACATACGATCACAATTTAGGCACCACACAACATCCCAACACCCAAATTGGCACAATAGTTGCATAAATCCATCATAATCATGCAATTAGGTAAAATTACCAATAAAACAGTACCCAAATACCCAAACCCCTAATTCACCTCATAGGGAGCACGAAAATTCATGGCATAACATCATCACAATCATGCAAAATTAACCAAACATACAATTTACAGGTTCAGCTCCCCTAACCTGAAGCTCCCTTGCTTAAAACTTGAATTGTGAGTATTTTTCCGGAACACCAATGCCTTTTCCTCGTTTCTCTCCCAAACAGCTCTCACTTGCCCCAAACCTCACTATTCACTCTCAATTTTCGCACTCTTTCTAAAGCTCTCAGAAAATAGCTTCCAAAACCCTATTCTTCTATCAAGGGCCACTACTTGATTGTTTCTCAGCCCCTTAACTGCCCCCTTTCTGCTAGGTTTTTTGCACCCTTTCATATTCAGCCCACAACTAATTTTTAAGCAAAAAAAGTTAAATCTGGCTCACCAAGGTTTGAACCCATGACCATACCAATGCCAATTCAAAGCTAAACCACCAAGCCAATTCATGTTTCATTATAACTCACACAATTCAAGTATTATGTCATACGAAACATGCTCCAACAAATTATTAAAACAATAATAATTAAATAACACACAATTGGCATACATAAGACTCAAACTCAAGTCCTCTCACACAATCAAAGTACTCTCAACCACTTGAGCTAGTACTTTTCCACATCATACCCATCAGAATTTAATGTCATAAATACACTACCTACCCGCATTTATTAATTAATTATTTAGTTAATTAATTAAATTCTGCGGATCTTACACTTTTCTTGGTCCAATCTATTTTCTCTTTTCATGTGAGATTTCTCCACTTGCATGTCAATCTTTGCTGATAAGTGATCATAACTGTATGACCTGATAATCTTTGTGATGTTTCTATGTGTAGATAGAACATCATGTGGAGTTGGAAGAGTTTTTGGCGTCTTAGACCATTTTTAAGCAGTATCATAAAGGAAGATAAACTAAATGTTTTTAAAAGTTTTGTTGTGATTGAATGAATAGAACATTTGTTATAGCTTTGGGTGTTTTATACATATATTTTTTGTGAAATAATTGATTGATCTATGAAACATTGATGTGTATTTGATTTTGGATCGATTGCAATTGGTTGAATGAGATTGGGATTGGATTTTTGATTTATGAATGGTTGAATTAATGCATGAAATGATTTCATTTGTTTGATATGAGTTAGGTGAAGTATTTGGATTGATGATTTTAGATACAATTGATATATGCAGTTGGGGTTTGGCTTGAAAGTGTTATTTCATGGATTGATAAACATGACTCAATTGATTTCCATGGCAAGTTTTGTACTTGTATAATTTACTTTGATTTTTGAAATGCAAGAAAATTGCCTATTGAAATACACTTGTTCTTATCGAAATTGTGCACTTCAATTCCCTAGCGAGTGAGAGGTAGGTTCAGATAGTCGAGTTGAGGCTTTGATTATCTGATTATGCTGGAAGAACCATCTGTAAAAGAATCTTCGATGCCTAAGTCAGTAAGTGTCTTATAAGTTCTATATCTTTCAATGGTTACCTTCCTTCAAGGGTTGGAGGGTTATTTATAATAACTTTTGGCCTTTGAGCTCTGTGGAAAAGTCGGATGAGAGGATATTAAAAACTTACTGATATCACAGGAGATCTTACCGAATATTGTGCGAGTCTACAGCGCCTCGAGTGTAACATCCCTATTTTTTTAATATACTGTATTATTTATTTTAAATAAAACACTTAGAAAAATTATATATATTTTTTACTAATGTTTCGTATTTTATTATGATGTAGTTAAACATTGAAAATATATTTTATCATGATGTAAATTTTACTTATTGAAAATAACAATAAAAATAAAACAAAACAAATATAATATATATATATATATATATATATATATAAAAGATAAAAATATATTAATTAAAAA
>Ga0214544_1009932_pt1 | contig 14474 bp, 13 predicted proteins | sample CNSS3metaG_FD_160074 | JGI IMG/M metagenome (GOLD analysis project Ga0214544, IMG submission 160074) | Root nodule microbial communities from cowpea collected in UCLA plant growth center, Los Angeles, California, USA - CNSS3 | ecosystem: Host-associated > Plants > Roots > Nodule | place: USA...
CCCAAAATTAAAGAAAACATATATTTCTGGTAAATTGATTCATGTTTGACAGATAGAGACAGAAGATGAGTCCAACACATCATGGCATGCGATTTCTATCCAACAACCACAACACGCATATGTGACGCTAAGATGGAAGTATCATCATGCAGATAAATAATCACAGAGATGAATAATCACAGCAATTTCAAAGACAAGCAAGTTAGCTCCCCTTACCTGGTGTTTTAGCTTCAAACAATTCCAAATGAATTCTTCCTTGTGTCCCAAAGCTCTCCTTCTTGCCTCCACTCCAATTCCCTTTCTGGATTGCAATTCTCAGCCCTCACTTGACACACACTATGACTCTTTATTTTCCCCACTCACTCTTCTCTCTCTCCCCAAATTCAGCCCAAAATAAATAACACAAATGATAAAAACGAGATTAATTTAAATTCAAGCTTTTATGACCATTATTTTTTATTACTGCACCCTAACTACTACCTATCTGGTTTCTCAGGGGATTTTTTCTAGATTTTTCCATCACTTAGCAAAAATATATAAAAAAATAAAAGGCATACTTTAACCAAGACTCGAACCCACAACCTTTCAACCCATTAAACATATGCACACCAACAAGCCATCACATTATTCATGTCAATTTACCCATTCGTATGAACCTAAATCATGCTGTCACATTCACAATATAATTGCAAAATAAAATAGAATTAAATAAATCTACTAATGACATGCTTAGGACTTAAACCCAAGTCCTTTCAACGTAATTAAGTGCTCTAAACCGCTTAGGTTCACATTGTTTCTTGTCTAGGATTTATCAAAGAATTCTCCTAAGGTAGTCTCAACCCCTCATTTCTTATATTCTATTAATTATTAATTTTCATAAATTTCCTGGATCTCACATTACTCCCAACTCAAAAGAATTTTCGTCCTCGAAAATTTCACTTACCAGGAAATAAATATGGATATGATTCCTTCATGAGGTCCTCCATTTCCCACGTTGCTTCTTGGGTTGCCTCATCCCAAATGACTTTTACTGTCCGGATCTCCTTCCCTCTCAGCTTCTTGACCTGAAAATCCACTATCATCACCAGTCTCACGTCCAATGTCAGATCATCCCTGAATTGGACATCATTTGTCTCTAGCACATGAGTGGGATCCGCAATGTATTTACGTAACTGGGACACGTGAAACACATTGTGCAAGTTGGCTAGATGTGGTGGCAACGCAATTTCATATGCTACCGGCCCGATTCTCTTATTGATCTATTATGGCCCTATGAACTTCGACGTTAATTTCCTGGATTTGATTGCTCTCCCAATGCCTGTAGTCGGGGTGACCCGTAGGAACACATGATCCCCCGCTTGAAATTCTAGCGGCCTCCTCCTTTTATCTACATACGACTTCTGTCTACTCTGAGTCGCACGCATCCTGTCCTGAATCAGTTTGACTTTTTTCGTCGTCTGTTGCAACAACTTTGGCCCAATAGTAACTGACTCTCCATCCTTATACCAACATAGTGGGGTTCTGCATCTTCTTCCATATAATGCCTTGTAAGGCGCCATTCCAATGCTTGAATGGTAACTGTTATTGTAAGTGAATTCCACTAAGGGAAGTACTTCACTCCAACCACCCAAGTGATCCAATACACACACCCGAAGCAGATCTTCTAGTGACTGTATAGTTATTTCCGATTGACCATCCGTTTGAGGATGATATGCAGAACTCATTCTCAGTTGAGTTCCTAGCGCTGCTTGTAAACATTGCCAGAACCGTGAGGTGAATCTCGGGTCACGATCTGACACTATACTTGTTGGAACCCCATGTAATCTTACAATCTCCCGAATGTATAACTCTGCGAGTTTATCCATTGACATCCTCAGATTGATTGGTAAGAAGTGCACACACTTGGTGAGTTTGTCAACTATCACCCAAATGACATCATGTCCTTTTACAAATCGAGGCAGGTGAGTCACAAAATCCATAGAGATACCATCCCACTTCCACTGGGTATCTCTAGCGGTTCTAGGGTACCTCCTGGCCTTTGGTGTTCAATTTTAGCCTTCTGACACACTAGACAGGCTGCCACAAAGTCTGCCACATCTGTTTTCATCCCAGGCCACCAGAATGACTCCTTGAGATCCTTGTACATTTTTGTCATACCCGGATGGATACTGAGGCGGCTTTTATGTCCCTCATCCAGAACCCTCCTCCTCATCCTCCAATTTCCAGGCACATAAATCCGATCACAGAATCGTAAGATACCATTAGCCCCCATCTCGAATTCCTTCCCCTTCTCTATACCCAACCATCCAACAATCTGTTGTAACTCGGCATCATGCACCTGCCCTTCTCGAATCTCCTCTAGAAAGGTGTTTGTAACCGTTAACATACTGCACCAGATATGATCAGAATCCAGTTGTAATCCCAAATTCATATCGCGTAATTTCTCTATCAGTTCCAATTCTTTCACCATCAGCGAAGACATATGTACCCGCTTCCTGCTCAAGGCATTGGCTACCACATTAGACTTGCCTAGATGATAGAGGAGCTCGAAATCGTAATCTTTAAGGTACTCCATCCACCTCCTTTGTCTCATGTTAAGTTCTTTCTGATCAAATAAATACCTTAAGCTCTTATGATCACTAAAGACTCAGAATTGGGAGCCATATAAGTAATGTCTCCAAGTCTTAAGAGCAAAAACTACCGCAACCAGTTCTAGATCATGGGTGGGATAATTCTTCTCGTGGATCTTCAACTGTCGAGAAGCATACTCTACCGCCCTTTTCTCTTGCATTAATACACATCCCAACCCCTGGTATGATTCATCACAGTACACTTCAAATGCTTGAGTTGTATCAGGAATAGCCAATACCGGAGTTGTGGTTAGTCTCTTCTTCATCTCTTCAAAGCATGCCTCACACTGTTTTATCCATGGGAAGGGTTTATCCTTTCGCGTGAGTTGCGTTAAAGGACTTACCATTTTGGAGAACCCTTCTATAAATCGCCGGTAGTACCCAGCCAACCCCAGAAAACTTCTCACTTCTGTCATCGTCTACGACCGTTCCCATTTCAACACAACTTCTATCTTTACAGGGTCGACTGCGATACCATGAGCCAGATTACATGCCCAAGAAATTGGACTTCACTCAGATAGAACTCACATTTGGATAATTTTCCATACAACTGATGTTCCCTTAGTATTTCCAACACCACCCTCAAGTGCACAGCGTGTTCATCCCGATCTCTGGAGTAAATAAGGATCTCATCGATAAACACAACAACAAACTTATCCAGACACTGCGGAATATGCGATTCATATAATCCATGAACATCGTTGGAGCATTTGTCACCCCAAACGGCATCACGACATATTCGTAATGTCCATAACGAGACCGGAATGCCGTCTTTTGTACGTCCTCTGGCTTGACCAAAATCTAATGATACCCAGATCTTAAGTCGATCTTTGAGAACACCCCAACTCCTCGCAGCTGATCTAATAGATCATCTATCCGCGGTAATGGGTACTTGTTCTTAATTGTGAGTTTGTTTAACTGACGATAGTCGACGCATAATCTGGAACTCCCATCTTTCTTCTTAACCAGTAGTACTGGGGCTCCCCATGGAGATGCACTTGGCCTGATGAATTTCTTTTCTAACAGATCTTCTATCTACTTTTTGAGTTCGGTTAATTCAGCGGGCGCCATTCTGTAAGGGGCGACAGACACCGGACCTGCCCCAGGGATGAGATCGATAGTGAAATCCACATCCCTGCTTGGGGGTAATCCAGGAACTTCGTCAAGAAACACATCCGCAAAATCAGCCACCACCGATATGTTACGGATCTGCTCTTCACTACTCTTTTTCTCTGACTAAGCTATCATCATGAAACAGGTAGCTCCCTCTCTCAGTTCTTTCATAGCTTCTTGAGATGAGATCAATTTTACCCCTTCAGTTTCTGGGAATATCAATCTGCGCCGTCAACAATCCATTACCACATGGTGATTGGACAGCCAGTCCATCCCCAATATCACATCCAAATCCTCCAACGGCAAGCAGATAAGGTTCACCTTGAACCTACGGCCCGCCACCTTGATCGAGCATCCATCATAACTAGTACTGGTTGTAACTTGCCCAAACGTCGGTGTCGAGACTACCAGCTCGCATCCCAAGTCGTGAACTTCTAATCCCAACCTCCCCACACATGCATTGGAAATAAAAGAATGCGAAGCTCCCGAATCAAAAAGCACCCATACATTATGACCCATCATTACACATGTATCTTGTATAAGATTACTTGATCGGTTTGCCTCGGCGCTAGTTAGCGCAAACACTCTCCCTGCTGCTCTTGGCCTCTCTGTAGAGGGCAACTATGGTCGTGGCTCTGCGACTGTCTTCTTATTAGGGCACCTGTCTGCAAAGTGGCTGGGTTGATCACACACAAAGCACTTTCGCCCCCCTCCACTATTCCCTGCGTTACGAGCAAGTCTGGGACAGTCTCTTTTTAAATGTGCTCCCCGACTCTGGAAACACTTCAACCCTGGTGACGACATCTGAGGTCGATTATAAGGCTTCTTCTGGTGTCTAGCCTCTACAACATTCCTTTGCAGTCTGGCTACTCGACTAGGCCCCATCTCTAATTGTTCCACACTTTTCGCTTGTTCCACCAAGAGAGGAAATTCTCGGATCCTGAGTGGCACCAGAACCCTGAGCAGTTCATGTTGTAGACCCCTCTCAAATTTTCGACAACGCCATTCCTCGGTGATATTCTGTGTGTAAAACCGCGCCAGATATTCAAACCGGTTAACGTAAGCCTGCACAGTCATATTACCCTGCAGTAAGGTCAAGAACTCAGCCTCCCTCTCATGCTTAGCACTATCTGGAAAATACTTTTCCAGCAACCTCTTTTTGAAATTCTCCCAGCTCACTTCCTCCTCCCTAGTTCCCATCTGTTGCTGCATGCCAACCCACCAGTATTCTGCATCACTCACCAAGAGAAAGGTGGCATAGGCCAGCTTCTATTCATCTGAGCAGCCTAGTACATGGAATATCTTCTCGCACTCCCTGATCCACGCATCTGCGTCATCAGGAGTGGCCTTGCCATTGAATTTGGCTGGTTTGTGCCTCATGAAATCGTCCATGTTGACATGTCGTGGTGCAGGCTGTGGTAGCACCACCTGTTGCAGCTGCATAGCGTCAACCAATCGGTGAATAGCATGGGCAATTTCATCAGCTGAGTTATTGGCACCAATTCTTCTACCTCTTCCACCAGCCATTTCCTAGTTTCTGGAACATAGGTATCATACACCACTATAATTCATCTCGGAAAAATGCATTAGCAATACACACCATGCAATAAAACACCCCAGATGGATGTTACTAGTAAAGCATATTTCGTAAAATTTCTTTTGGAAATTCAGACATTAATTAAAGTTCCCAAGCGCGGGAAAATTTAAAACTTTTCTCGCGATAATCCAATCATACTACTCCATCTTTATTACATGTTCGTAATAGATAAAAGCATCATAACGTCTATTACAAAATGCAGGAAAATAAAATATAACGAAAAATCTCCCATCGTCAGCCCCGCTCTGTCGCTAAGGATCAGCGTTCTCACCTGAATTCACATCTGCTCCCACGTAACAAGTCACGTGATCATCGCCAAACACAAACACACAAACAAGAAGGGTGAGCTGAGAAAGAAAAATAATACAAACAATAAGATAATAAGAATTGACCCTCAGCCAATATAACTTAGCCAATTTTAGTTCATTGACCTTTTTATAACATTATACCCCCAATCTCATAACCTATATGAGAAAGATCCATTCACAGCCTTAGTCCTTAGGGATTATCATGCTCCCACGAACCTGTTCGCTCGTGGTCCAACTCTACGGACCTCCCCGTCCGTAGTCCAACTCTATGAACCTGCCCGCTCGTAGTCCAACATGCGTGAACACCTACTATGAACCTCCCCGCTCATAGTAGCCTCAAGTGTGAGCACGGAACATACGAACCTCCCCGCTCGTATCCCCACACAAAAGTACAACAAATACGGACCTCCCCGCCCACATCAATCACGCATCTCAAATCTCCATTACGAACCTTCCCGCTCGTAACTAATCCAGCATGTCCCTGACCAAACCCTCAAGACCATTGATGTCAAACGCTACAAAATAATATATTGTCCGCACGCCATTGCCTGGCATTGCCTAGGCACCGCCATACGAAGTTGCGTTGCAGACCGCTTGGCAAAAAGCTCTCGCCGTCAGGCGCCAGGCACTTCCAAAAATCATAGCACATATCGCATAAATCAATTATTCATACACAGAGGTATACATTCACAATTGAGACTATGCTAACACTTGAGTTTATTCAAGAGTACTCGATAATTTAAATAAAGTCGCAATCATCGCCCAATAAGACATAATCTTTAACTTTTAGGAATTACACATTTTAATACTCACTTCATCTAACCTTCATCTAACCCGATGTAGTCCGCATAATAGTATTTAAATACTTTAAGTTTCCACCACTGCATATACATTATATACCTTGGTTACTTTTATAATTATTAAAATCTTATACCTCCCTCCAAATAAATAATAATAAAAAACTATAATGACATATTCCTTATGCACTGTCCTGATCTATAGAACTATTGAATCCGAATTTTTCTTTGCCCTCTACACGTAATTAAACTATCAAGCATCACAAAATAAAAATCTGCACTTTTATTACAAATCCAAAACAAGCCATACTTATAAATTAAGATAAACTTTAGCTTTTATATACTTTATACATTGTTCCAAAATTAAGTCAACTTAATTGACGCGAATTAAAAACACTCAATATACTAAAAGCCTATGAATTATATACATCCTATTAATTATTGATAACTAGGCAACCCTGACTACTAATATACTAAAATAATATTTATATAATTTTACCCATTGCCTTGCACTTTCACATACATAGAAAATTTACCTGCCGCATGATAGCATATTCACTACCTGCTATCCCACCTAAGATTTACATCCAATAATTAATTTTTATACATATATATATATATAGAGAGAGAATTTTCATTATCCACACCTGACACTAAAAAAAAAATATAACTAAATTTTCTTTTCACTCCCAAACCCGACAACCCCAACTTTTCACCATTACTAGAAACTAATAGATTATACAATTTAAAATCCATGAGAAATCATTACAATCAAAATCCTATACGAATTCATGAAGTTTTAACTTTGATATACTTAATATATATAATAATACTGCAAACTTTGATCAAATGAACAATCCCCCAAAACTCCAAATTCTTATAGCATAGAAAAGTATTTTTCCCGTCCTTCACATGAAATTCATGATTGATTTTTGTGTTTAACAAAATCCTTGCCCAGATCGAGGGAACGTGACAAGAAAGAAAGAGAAAAAAAAAGGAATGAACATTACTTTTGTGAGTGAGAGGAAAAATAAGTCAGCATTTGAATTTATGAAATCGTATAGATTCAGAAGCATATCAATTGTTGCCGAATAAAATAGTATGTGCAATCAAATACCCAAAATTAAAGAAAACATATATTTCTGGTAAATTGATTCATGTTTGACAGATAGAGACAGAAGATGAGTCCAACACATCATGGCATGCGATTTCTATCCAACAACCACAACACGCATATGTGACGCTAAGATGGAAGTATCATCATGCAGATAAATAATCACAGAGATGAATAATCACAGCAATTTCAAAGACAAGCAAGTTAGCTCCCCTTACCTGGTGTTTTAGCTTCAAACAATTCCAAATGAATTCTTCCTTGTGTCCCAAAGCTCTCCTTCTTGCCTCCACTCCAATTCCCTTTCTGGATTGCAATTCTCAGCCCTCACTTGACACACACTATGACTCTTTATTTTCCCCACTCACTCTTCTCTCTCTCCCCAAATTCAGCCCAAAATAAATAACACAAATGATAAAAACGAGATTAATTTAAATTCAAGCTTTTATGACCATTATTTTTTATTACTGCACCCTAACTACTACCTATCTGGTTTCTCAGGGGATTTTTTCTAGATTTTTCCATCACTTAGCAAAAATATATAAAAAAATAAAAGGCATACTTTAACCAAGACTCGAACCCACAACCTTTCAACCCATTAAACATATGCAAACCAACAAACCATCACATTATTCATGTCAATTTACCCATTCGTATGAACCTAAATCATGCTGTCACATTCACAATATAATTGCAAAATAAAATAGAATTAAATAAATCTACTAATGACATGCTTGAGACTTGAACCCAAGTCCCTTCAACATAATTAAGTGCTCTAAACCGCTTAGGTTCACATTGTTTCTTGTCTAGGATTTATCAAGGAATTCTCCTAAGGTAGTCTCAACCCCTCATTTCTTATATTCTATTAATTATTAATTTTGATAAATTTCCTGGATCTCACATCTCCAACCACTTAGGTTCGCAATTTCAATTGTCCCATTCTTAAACTTTATTAAGATCAATACTTGAAACTCCAGTCTAGCATAATTGCTAATACCAATTAAGATATTCCGTACATTACTTTAAGTAGTACATGTGTCTCTCACTTAGCTTGCTCTCATTTTCCCCTCTTCATGGCTTACATACATACTAAAACCAACACACCATCTTATGCTCTTATCTTAAAGCAACTCTTGTATTCACTTTGGCATCCCAACAAATCCCATCAAAACCATACAATTTGATTACACCAAATTACGCATCCCATCAGTGTCCCGACAACTTTTATGATCTAACAATCACATGTACTTAACTCAACATAGTTAACTATAATTTATGTGGAATGCAACTCATAAGCCCATGATCCCATGACCCCAGATTTCATCATAATGAACCAATTCTTCCCAGAACAACTTCCCAGACCTACAATGCCCAATTTAGCCGCGCAGTATTATAACCTCTACGCTGGCGCCTGGCGGCAAGCCCCGTGCCACTAGGCGGTGCATACTATCTGGGCATTTCCAGATTCTTTCCCAGCACCCGTAATCCCACCATTCTTCATTCTTTGTGAATTTCCCTCAATCTCCATCCAGACTCAATCACAATCAGAACCATCCAAAACCTAATCACATTAATCAATTATTCTCGCCGCCAATTCATGGTATTCATTGTCGAATCATAAATCTAGATACCCCAACATTCGAACCTAAAAGGTTTTCATAGCAATTTATCAAATTGAACATTCAACCTTATGAAATTCTACAATTTAACACCTTACATCATCAATACTCAAGTAGGACTGCATTTTCCCCCGATCAGAATCACTCCATAACACACAAAACATCAAAACCGAGTCAATTCGACTCTCGTCGCCTGGCGGATCACTTGCTACCGCTAGGCGCTTCATCCCAACCTAGAAAAACTAGGTGAATCGCTATGTGTTGCCTGGCGGCCGGGAATGTGCCGCCAATCGGTTCCTTCTCCAGGAACCCATAAATGCTAAAATATGATGAGCCGCTTGGCGGCTAAGCATAGCCCGCCAGGCGGTTTATGGAAATTTTCCAGAAACGCAAAAATTCCAGCCAAATCAAATGACATTGATATTAAGCACAAAATATAGCATGTGATTTAGGCTTAACATAATTTAAAACGTGTAAAACTCCCCTAACCTGGATTCATTGGCTTAAACTTTGGCACTTAAAGATTCTCCCTTCACCAAGGTCCTCCTTTTCTCCTCCCAATTTAGCCCTAAAACCTCACTCAAACCTTACCAATCTCAATAATTCGTGCTCTCATTTCTGAGTACAATTCCAGCCTTGCAAAACCTTCTCTCTTACCTCAAAATGGCCTTTTAAATGTGTCTTAATGTGGGTTTAATGTAGCAAAACGAAATTGGCATTAATCATAGGTTAATTACCATTCAATGTCCTAATTCATTCTGTTTTTCAACCACCCTTGGCTGCCATGCCTACTAGGGTTTTCCTTAACCCTTCAAATTCAAGCCAAAGCCAAAAATAACAAAAATGAAGTTTAATTTGGGTTTTCCAAGGCTTGAACCCACAACCATGCCAAAGCCAAATCAAAGCCAAACCATCATACCAATTCATGTTTCTTGCTAACTAATATAATTCACATATTATATTGTTCCACAACATGATTAACGTATATTCAAAACAATAACAAATAAATAACACACAATTGGCATACATAGGACTTGAACCCAAGTCCTCTCACATAATCAAGTACTCTCAACCATTTGAGCTAGTACTTTTTCATGTCATACAAATTAGAATTTAATGCCATAAAGGCTTTTTCCTACTCGCATTTATTAATTAATTAATTATTTAATTAATTAAATTTCGTGAGTCTTACATCTTCTCCCATATAAAGCCTCATATAAAGCCAATCCTATGCTTGAGTGTTAATTGTTCTTATAAGTGAACTCTATAAGTGGTAGAAATTGATCCCAACTTTCAGTTTGTTCTAGACAGACTCTCAACAAGTCTTCTAAAGATTGGATAGTCCTTTCTGATTGTCCATCAATTTGAGGGTGATAAGCTTAACTGAGCCTAACCTTTGTTCCCAAAGCTTTTTGTAAGTTATCCCAAAATCTAGAAGTGAGACGAAGGTCTCTATAAGAAATTATATTAGAAGGCACTCCATGTAGCTTGATAATTTCTTTTATGTATAAGTGAGCTAACTTTTCTAAGGAAAATATAATGTTAATAGGTAGAAAGGGAGCAAATTTTGTTAATCTATCTATAATGACCAAAATTGCATCATGACCAGACATAGTGTTTGGTAAACCTGTCACAAAATCCATGGATATGCTTTACCATTTCCATTCTAGAACATCTAAGGATTGTAGTTCCCTATAAGGCTTTCTGTGTTCAACTTTTATTTTCTAACATACTAGGCAACGTGTGGCAAACTCCACCATTACTTTCTTAATCCCAGACCACCAAAACATTTTCTTCAAGTCTTGATACATCTTTGTAGCACCCGGATGAATACTTAAGCTACTCTTATAGGCTTCCTCCATTATCAGTTTTCTCAATTCTTTTATTGTAGGTATGCAAATTCTATCTCTAAACTTGATGATTCCATTTGAATCCTTTTGAAACTGATATTCCTTTCCTTCTACATTCGCTATCAACTTTCCTTACAAAAATTGATCTCTTTCCTAAGCTCCCTTTATTTCTTAAGAATCCACTTGAAATTTTTAACATTCCTAAGCACATGCTATTTGGTCTAAGTTTTACAACTAAGTTTAAGTCTCTAAACGATTCTATCAGATCCAGTTCTTCCACCATCATCATAGACGCAATATATACTTTCGACTCTAAGCATTGACAAAAACATTTGCTTTCCTAGGGTGACATTGCAGCTCAAAGTTGTATTCATTCAGAAATTCCCTCCATCTATGTTGTCACATGTTTAGTTCTTTCTAATGAAAAAGGTACTTCAAACTTTTGTGATCACTGAAAACTTTAAACCTTGCTTAATACAAGTAATGTCTCCATATTTTCAATAATCCTTCGATGAATTTTCTATAGTAGCCTACCAGTCCTAAGAAACTACGTATTTCTGTGATATTCATTGGTTGTTCCTAAAACAATACCGCTTGAACCTTTGAGGGGTCAACTGTAATGTCACTTTATGATATCACATGTCCCCAAACTTGAATTCTTTCAACTAGAATTCACACTTTGACCATTGTCCATACAATTGTCTCTCTTAGAAAATTTGTCTCTCATGCTCTTCATGATTTTTGGAAGAAATTAAAATGTTGTCAATGAAAACAACCACAAATTTATCCAAAACTTCATGAAAAATACGGTTCATATAGTCCATGAAAATGGCAAGAGCATTGGTCACACCAAAAGGCATTACCAAGTACTCATAATGACTATATCTTGTCCTAAATGTTGTATTTGGAATATCATCTGCCTTGACTCAAATCTGATGATAGCCATATTTTAAGCCAACTTTGGAATAAACCACAACACCTCTTAGTTGATCCATCAAATCATCAAATTTTGGGAGAGTATATTTGTTTTTAATAGTGATTTTGTTAAGTTGACGGTTGTAACACCTCAATTTTTGGATGTCACGAAAAATAATAAAATGAGCACTTTTAGCGGAAACAATTATGGATAAAATGAACTTAAGTAAAAATTTATAATTTAATCTATTACAAATCTTAGTTTAAACATCCATTGTCTAAAATTTTTAAATAACAACGGCATTGAAAATAAATTACAATATCTCTAATGCATAATTTAACAACTTAATAAAAAAGAACAAAAATCTCGAGTTCACCCCTTTCTCTCTTTAGTCTACTCCACGCCAGAATCATTTGCAATATAATCTGCTCCCGTCTAACACACGTGTCATACGATCATCGCACACACACAAACACACATAGCCAAATAGGGGTAAGTTAACCATACTTTTGATATATAAACGAAAGTTAATCAAATAAGACATTGCAAATAATACTGAACATCACATATAAATTCAATATTTAAGCATTATAATCACAACTCAGCTCTAGTTTATTTTTTTCAAAAATCATACTTCAGTTACTCGTGCACACATTATTTCTTTTTCCAAAAATAAAAAATTCAATACTATTACCTATTGTTATATTTTACTTTAGTTTTAGATTTATAAAGACTTGTGCAAGAGGAAAAAAATAAAAATAATAAGTGATCATATAAAATAACATGTGATCATCCATCTCTTTTATTTAAATAACAAAAAAGCTATCATCCAAATTATAATAATGATTTCCTATTTCACGTAGTTTATATAAAACAAACACATGCATGTTTTTCTTTCTTTTTATTATATTAATATTTTAATATATATATATATATATATATGTATATTTTTAAAGTGAACCAGGACTTTAAACCCTTTTTCCTCATGTGGGCCCTCACAAACCCTTTTGGCGCCTTCTCCCTGCACCTCCAAGAAATCTCCTGTACCCCCAAAATTTACGCTTATGCCCTTATTTAATATACTGTGAGAATGGGTGAAAGTGGGTAGGGACGCAGTAAATTTCATTTACTGCGTCAACGTCCCTGCACCCCCCAAAACGTTACTATACGTTTTGTACTCCGTTTCTTCTCCATCATCCAGCTGCTTTCATTAAAATTTTTGCTCAGTGGTTCAGGGTCCTGAGAGTGAGAGTTGTCCTTCTTCAATCGTTCATTCTCTCTGTAGTGGTCCCTCTTGTCTTCATTCGTTCATTCTGTGTGTGGTGGTCCCTCTTCTAGTTTGTATTGTATGACTTTCATTTATTTTTTTTTAAGGAATCCTGTTTTGTTTATTCTGTCACTCAGTATGCATTATTATGATTGAAGGTTGATTCTTTGAAGGAAAGTCTTGTGAGTTGTGAGTAACTGCCTTATCTTGGAGAGGTACTTCCGTCAATCCAGGTTAGCCTTCATACCACCTTAAGTTCTTTGTAAACGGAATTTGTTTGAAGGGATTGTCTGCGTTTTCAAAATGTATGGGAAACGGAATACAGAATCCGTTTCAAAATGTTATGGAACGGTTTTTGTAATCCGTTTCTAAAAAAATTTGCAAATTTTTTTATGAAACGGAATACAGAATCTGTTTCATAACGTTTTGAAACGGATTCTGTGTTCCATTTCATAAAAAAATTTGCAAATTTTTTTGAAATGGAATACAGAATCCGTTTCAAAACGTTATGAAACGGATTCTGTGTTCCGTTTCATAAAAAAATTTGCAAATTTTTTTATGAAACGGAACACAGAATCCATCACACACATATATATATATTATGATTTTCGCATAATATATATAACACTGAAACGGATTCTCTATTCCATTTCCTATAAATTATGATTTTCGCATCCATCACAAAATTACACACACACACACATATATATATATATATATATATATGTGTTTATTACTCATGTTCGTAGGTGGTTGTGGGGATGCTATAAGTCAAGAATACATTTGTTTTTGGTATTCTTGGTGTACGTTTGTTAGATGATAAATAAAGAATCCGTTTCACAATATTTTACGAAACGGAAAGTGTATGCCATTTCGCATAAATCATGATTTTTTTCTGCCCATAAAAAAATAACATGATCACCCCGTTATTTTTAAATGTTACTTTTAAATGTTATTGGTAAATAAACCTTGCATAATATTCTGTTAAAAATTACACCCACACACCCTCACACCATTTCTTTCTTCTTGATTCCATTTCCAGTTCTGTGCAAAGAAAAGAACTGGTGAATAAGATTGGTGGCATGCATGTACGTGCTGTCATGGAAATAGAATTGAATCACTTATTTCGTTGAAATTTCCGCTCCTTATTTGCATGGATGTTTTGTCCGACAGACCAAACACTTGAAGTCCAAACACTTGAACATCAAATAGAAACCAAAATTTTGTTTTTCCAAACGGATTACATAATCCGTGTCTTAAAGATGT
>Ga0214544_1009933_pt1 | contig 14470 bp, 8 predicted proteins | sample CNSS3metaG_FD_160074 | JGI IMG/M metagenome (GOLD analysis project Ga0214544, IMG submission 160074) | Root nodule microbial communities from cowpea collected in UCLA plant growth center, Los Angeles, California, USA - CNSS3 | ecosystem: Host-associated > Plants > Roots > Nodule | place: USA...
AGACTAACTGGCCCCTTAGAGTGTCAGGATGCAGTCCTTACCTTGAATCCTTACCTAGTTATACAAATGGGGCACCACCATGGACACCCACTAACAGGGGCCATGGAATTACGTCCCGACCACTGAAATGCAACCCTAAAAGTCTCACCTAGAGACCCCAAGGAATTATGCACTGACACAGGTCGACCTCATTCACATAACCAAAATAATAATTACCATGCATAGATATACATTACTCGTATCAACCTTTGAAGCCAATGCCTTTCGTGATCCAAGCCCCACTCATTCCAACACCCCATAGTTTATCCATGTAAATAAGATCCAACTCATCATGTTATCATGCTACTTTAATATTATCCGTCTCATTTAATTCACACGCCAATTCTCATACCAACCCATCATCTACAATTCATGAGTCATGCAAAATGTACTTCATGCTCCATTATATATATATATATCACTCATCATACAATCATACTCAACCAAAACAGATCATTCAGGAACAAACAGACATTCAATCTCAGAACTGCCTCGCCCAGCACCTCGCTCAGGCTAAGGGGTCTCGCTCAGGCGAGTTCCCCCTCCGCCTAGGCGAGGGCACAAAAACACGAGCATGGACAACGCGGGATCTCGCTTAGGCGAGACCCCTCTCGCCTGGGCGAGTTGTCTGCTTGCTCAAAAGTCGAGCTGGTCGCCTAGGCGGCCTTTCGCGCAAAAGCTCTGGGCGAGCTCCCTGTTCATCTCGCCTAGGCGAGACTGGCTCGTTTGGGCGATATTAACAGGTCTCGCCACTGTTTCACCTGCAGCAGCCAAGTTCTTCACCCAAATAGTTCATGCAATACACTCTCACGCATCAAAACGAAATATCACACCATAAAATCAATAACTAACTCATACACGGTTCAGAAGAATGACTCGAAATTAAAACCCTAACTTCCCGTACCTGGAAATAGGTTCGTACAGGACGTTTGACGCGTAACCAAGGAGCACAGCAGCTCTAGAACTCACTAAGGAGCTGAAAACAGAAAGTGCACGGAACAAGGGCAGATTAGTACTAAACCCTAACTGCGAAAATACAATGGAAAGCAAAAAGGGAACTCCGATGATCTAGATGGGTACTTACGTGGAGTAGAAACTGATTCGGAGTTAGCTCGAGAGACTTGGGGAGGAACCCTAGCAGAGCTCAGGTCGGAAGGGGAAGGTAACGGTTGCTGAGTTTCTGCAAGAGTGAGAGTGAGTGTGGAATTAGAGCAGACCTAAGGACTTATATGTTGGGCCGGCCTTAGGCCCACTTACAAGGGCAGCCCACTAATCTTTAGGGCAGAAAATATAAAGGGGCCTTACATTCTCCCCAACAAGAAAATTTTCGACCTCGAAAATAAAGACTCACCAGGCAAACAGATGTGGATGTGATTTTCTCATGTCCTCCTCTGACTCCCAAGTCGAGTCACCCGTCCTCCGATCCCAGATGACCTTAACCAAACTAACCGTCTTTCCTCGACGTTCCTCAACTTTGCTATCCTCAAGAGCTATGGGTGGTACTTCCACAGTGAGGTCTTCCCTGATCTGTATATCTTCGGCTTCTAACACATGAGCTGGGTCGAACACGTACTTCCTCAGCTGTGACACATGAAACACCGGATGGAGGTTCGCCAACTACGGGGGTAAAGCTATCTCGTAGGCCACTGGCCCAATCCTCCTCGTGATCTGGTATGGGCCAAGGAATTTGGGTGAAAGCTTCCTTGAGTGGAGAGCCCTTCCCACGCCCGTGGTTCGGGTCACCCTCAAGAACACATGATCTCCCGTTGCAAACTCCAAAGGCCTCCTCCTACGATCTGCATAGGCCTTCTGCCTACTCTGAGAAGCCTGCATCCTATTCCTCACCATCCTCACCTTCTCGGTGGTCTGCTCTAACAACTCGGGTCCAACCAACACTGCCTCTCCATCCTGATACCAACAGAGAGGAGTCCTACACCTCCTGCCATAAAGAGCCTCGTATGGCGCCATGCCAATGCTCGCATGAAAGTTGTTGTTGTAGGTAAACTCGATCAAGGGCAACACCTCATCCCAAGCCCCCAGATGATCCAGTATGCAAGTCCTCAACAGATCCTCTAACGATTGGATCGTCCTCTCAGACTGGCCATCGGTCTGAGGGTGATAAGCTGAACTCATGGTGAGCTTGCTACCCATAGCACCCTGTAACGTCTGCCAAAACCGGGACGTGAATCGCAGGTCTCTGTCGGAAACTATGCTCGAGGGTACCCCATGCAACCTCACAATCTCTTTGACGTACAGCTGGGCCAACTTGGCCATGGACATCCTCAAGTTCATCGCCAAAAAGTGTGCACTCTTGGTCCACCGATCCACTATCACCCAGATGGTGTCATGTCCTCTAAAAGTCCGTGGAAGATGAGTCACGAAGTCCATGGAGATGCTGTCCCATTTCCACACTGGTATTTCCAAAGGCTGTAGAATTCCACCGGGTCTCTAATGCTCCAGCTTCGCCTTCTGACACGTTAAACAAGCCGATACAAACCGAGCCACATCTTTCTTCATCCCCTGCCACCAAAAAGTTTCCTTGAGGTCCTGGTACATCTTAGTCATGCCAGGATGCAAGCTAAGACGACTCTTGTGTCCTTCCTCAAGGATCAACTTTTTCACCTCAACGTCATCAGGTATACATACTCTGCCTCGAAACCTCAGTATGCCATCATCACTCACGGCAAAGTCTCTGGCTTCCTCTGATCCAAGCTGTTCTCTAACTCTGTTCAGACTGGCATCCAATAACTGCCTCTCTCTGATCGAGTCCAAGAAGTCACTAGATATAGTAAGGGTACTACACCTAATGGACTCGGACCCCAACTCCACCTGTACCCTCATGTCTCTGAACTTCTCTAGTAGTTCCACCTCTTTAATCATAAGGTGTGCAGTATGCACTGTCTTCCTACTCAAGGCGTCGGCCACCACATTTGCTTTCCCCGGGTGGTATAGGAGCTCGAAGTCATAGTCCTTCAGGAACTCCATCCACCTCCTCTGCCTCATGTTAAGCTCCTTCTGGTCAAACAAGTACTTTAAACTCTTGTGGTCGCTAAACACCCGAAACTGAGCACCATACAGATAGTGCCTCAAGATCTTCAAGGCAAATACTATCGCTGCCAACTCAAGGTCATGAGTGGGGTAATTACGCTCATGCACCTTAAGCTGTCGTGAAGCATACGCCACTGCCTTCTTTTCTTGCATCAAGACACAGCCAAGCCCGAGATGAGACGCGTCGCAGAAGACTTCAAACGGTTTCTCCACATCCGGAATTACCAATATAGGAGCACTCGTCAATCTCCTCTTTAGCTCGTGAAAGCTCTCCTCACACTTGTCCGTCCAAGTGAAGGGTTGGTCCTTCCGGGTAAGCAAAGTCAGAGGTGCCACTATCTTAGAGAATCCCTCTATGAATCTCCTATAGTAGCCTGCTAACCCCACAAAGCTCCTGATCTCTGTGGCCGACTTAAGAATTTCCCACTTTACCACTGCCTCGACCTTTGCTGGGTCCACAGCAATTCCCTGGGCTGATATCACGTGCCCCAAAAACTGAACTTCATCCATCCAGAACTCACACTTGGACAACTTGGCATACAGTTGCTTCTCTCTCAGAACACCAAGTACCAACTTCAAGTGTTCTGCATGTTCCTCTTGAGTCTGGGAGTAGATAAGGATGTCGTCTATGAAGACCACAACAAACTTATCTAGAAAGGGTCGGAAGATCCTGTTCATATAGTCTATGAACACTACTGGGGCGTTGGTCACGCCAAAAGGCATAACCACATACTCGTAGTGGCCATACCTGGATCTGAAGGCTGTCTTCTGTACGTCATCAGCCTTTACCAAAATCTGGTGGTAACCTGACCTCAGATCTATCTTCGAGAATACCGATGACCCATGTAGTTGATCCATCAAGTCGTCGATTCTTGGGAGCGGATACTTATTCTTGATCGTCATCTTGTTCAGTTGCCTGTAGTCCACACACAGACGTGAACTCCCATCTTTCTTCTTTACCAACAATATCGGTGCTCCCCAAGGCGAAGTGCTAGGTCGAATGAACTGTTTCTCCATCAGATATTCTATCTATTTCTTGAGCTCTACCAACTCTGCCGGAGCCATACGATACGGGGCCATTGAGACTGGGCCTGTACCTGGTACTAGATCAATAGAGAACTCCACCTCTCTACTGGGAGGCAACCCTGGTACCTCCTCCGGGAATACGTCCCCAAAATCCTGCACAACTGGGATCACTGACGTTGTCTCTCCTCTCTCCACCTCTATATGTGTGAAGATCATGTAACATTGCGCGCCGTCATGCAGTTCCCTCATAACACCCTGAGACGACATCAACTCAGGCTCCTCTGCATCGGGAAAAAGTAGCTTCTTCTCCCGACAATCTATCAAGATGCGATTAGCATAGAGCCAATCCATCCCTAAGATCACCTCCAACTCCTGTAGAGGCAGGCAGATTAGATTCACCCTGTACCTGCGTCCCTCTACCTCTACTGGAAGCCTAGCACACAAGGACGACGTCCTGACCAAACCCGACGCCGGAGTAGACACCGCAAGCTCACACTGCAGCTCGCGCACCGGCAGACCCAACCGTTCCACACATGTATTTGACACAAAAGAGTTTGTCGCTCCAGAATCATATAACACACAACACCTCATCCCAGCAATCACATAATAACCCATAACAAGGTTACCTGAACCTGCAGCCTCAGCTCCGGTCATGGCATATACCCTGCCTGTCGCCTGAGGCCGGTTGCCTCTATCTCTCCGCTGGTGCTGGTGAGGAGTCTGAACTGGAGGGCGTGCTGCTGCCCTAGCAAGGGTGGGACAATCCTTTCCAAAGTGGCCCTCCTTGCCACAGTTGTTGCATCTGCGGTAGCCCTCCATACGTGGACAAGCGTACCTCGGGTGGGGTCCTCCACATTTGTAACACTGCACCCGACCCTGCTGAGGAGGAAGACCCCTAGACCCCTGAGATTGATGGTGGGGCCTATCATATGGTCTCCTCCGCTCCTCATACCTAGGCTTGGACCCAGATGGTCCGCCGATCCTCTGAGGCGATTGTGGCTGTTGTGGGCGCTGGCCTTCCACCTCGCGCTTCATCTTCTCCATCACCCTGGCCTTCTCTACCAAAACGGCAAAGTCCTTGATGGACAAAGGAGCTACCATCAAGCGGATGTCACCGCAGAGCCCGTTCTCAAACTTCCTGCATCGCCACTCCTCATCGAGTGGCAGGGTGTAGAAACGGCTGAGGTGTTTGAACCTCTCAGCATACTCCGTCACTACCTTCCCTCCCTGGGTCAACTGGAGGAACTCCACCTCCTTGGCGTACCGGATGCTGTCGGGAAAGTACTCGGAGAGGAATCTCTCCCTGAAAGCCTCCCACGTCACTGGCTCATCCCTCTCCTCCAGGATGGATCTGGTGCTGCTCCACCAATGCTCCGCCTCTCCCGTGAGCATATAAACCGAGAACGCCAACCTGTTCTCCGCAGGGCACATCTTGGCGTCGTAGATGCACTCTAGGTCCTTCATCCATTGGTCTGTGGCGTCAGGACTAGTCTTCCCGTCAAACTTCGCCGGGTGGTGCTTCAGAAAATCCTCTAGGCTCCACTCCCTGACTGCGGGTCGTGGTTCCGGACCAAACACAGGGGCAGCCGCCCTGTTCTCCTCCAACTGGCGGAGGGCCTCCATATGTTGTCGATGGGCATCCTCAGCAGCTACCCTCGCAGCCTCCATCTGCTCCATCACCGTCTGCTGCTGCTCAAGCGATGCTGCCTGTCGCTGCATGGATGCCTCATGCTGTTGCATCATCGCAGCACTCTGCTGCGCCATAGCTGCCACCATCGCCTCTATGGCTCTGGCGATATCAGGTACGTCTCCCTGGGATGATTGAGAAGTCCTACGAGGAGGTGCCATAGTTCACTGGCACATAGAAAATCACTTGGTTAGGCTTGATAAAGGCAAGAATTTAACTAAGAAGACTCAGAAGACACAAAGAAAGCTAAGCGGACATTCCAAGCCCACAGACCTAAGGAATGACCGCTCTGATACCATAAATGTAACGTCCCATTTAATTATCAAACGAAATTAAAGGAAACGTCACGCGATAAAAGTATAGTAGCGTGGTCTTGGGTCCTTAACACAACCCCTACAACCTGGCACACCATGATGCCAACACAAACCAGATACAATTCTAACAAAGGGTGTAGAGTAGGAAAGCATAAAACGGTACAGGGGCCGTAACCCTAAAGAAAACATGAAGAAAACTCCGGCCCAGATGGCTAAGCAGTGGAGTCGCCGTTCCCTTGTTGACCACGAGGACCTCGCCCATCTGCTCCCATCAACCGAGTTGATGATCATCGCAAGAAAGAACAGCCACATACAACACAACCATGCAACAAAACGGGTAAGCTAGAGCCAACAACATATACAACATAAAATCAAATACACTTTCATCATCTCACATCCATATAACAACCAAACATGTTATGACTCTTCATTCAATACACTACGACTCGACTCGACTCATCCGGATACGTATAACTCAGTCGAATTCAGCGGATGCTTGCACTTGTGGTGGATACCCCTGCTCAACCGTGAGCTGCTCATCTCCAAGCTATGTGTTACAAGTGTTACGATGAATCAAATCTCCCTCACCACAAGGTTAGCCCTTAATGAATTTCAGGCCTCCTGCTACTCTCACCACAAGAGTCAGTTCGCTCTAAGTGAGACTAACTGGCCCCTTAGAGTGTCAGGATGCAGTCCTTACCTTGAATCCTTACCTAGTTATACAAATGGGGCACCACCATGGACACCCACTAACAGGGGCCATGGAATTACGTCCCGACCACTGAAGTGCAACCCTAAAAGTCTCACCTAGAGACCCCAAGGAATTATGCACTGACACAGGTCGACCTCATTCACATAACCAAAATAATAATTACTATGCATAGATATACATTACTCGTATCAACCTTCGAAGCCAATGCCTTTTGTGATCCAGGCCCCACTCATTCCAACACCTCATAGTTTATCCATGTAAATAAGATCCAACTCATCATGTTATCATGCTACTTTAATATTATCTGTCTCATTTAATTCACACGCCAATTCTCATACCAACCCATCATTTACAATTCATGAGTCATGCAAAATGTACTCCATGCTCCATTATATATATCACTCATCATACAATCATACTCAACCAAAACAGATCATTCAGGAACAAACAGACATTCAATCTCAGAACTGCCTCGCCCAGCACCTCGCTCAGGCTGAGGGGTCTCGCTCAGGCGAGTTCCCCACTCCGCCTAGGCGAGGGCACAAAAACACGAGAATGGACAACGCGGGATCTCGCTTAGGCGAGACCCCTCTCGCCTGGGCGAGTTGTCTGCTCGCTCAAAAGTCGAGCTGGTCGCCTAGGCGGCCTTTTGCGCAAAAGCTCTGGGCGAGCTCCCTGTTCATCTCGCCTAGGCGAGACTGGCTCGCTTGGGCGAGATTAACAGGTCTCGCCAGTGTTTCACCTGCAGCAGCCAAGTTCTTCACCCAAACAGTTCATGCAACATACTCTCACGCATCAAAACGAAATATCACACCATAAAATCAACAACCAACTCATACACGGTTCAGAAGAATGACTCGAAATTAAAACCCTAACTTCCCGTACCTGGAAATAGGTTCGTACAGGACGTTCGACGCGTAACCAAGGAGCACAACAGCTCTAGAACTCACTAAGGAGCTGAAAACAGAAAGTGCATGGAACAAGGGCAGATTAGTACTAAACCCTAACTGCGAAAATACAATGGAAAGCAAAAAGGGAACTCCGATGATCTAGAGGGGTACTTACGTGGAGGAGAAACTGATTCGGAGTTAGCTCGAGAGACTTGGGGAGGAACCCTAGCAGAGCTCTAGTACGGAAGGGGAAGGTGACGGCTGCTGAGTTTCTGCAAGAGTGAGAGTGAGTGTGGAATTAGGGCAGACCTAAGGACTTATATGTTGGGTCGGCCTTAGGCCCACTTACAAGGGCAGCCCACTAATCTTTAGGGCAGAAAATATAAAGGAGCCTTACAAAAATAATTTTAGTTATAAGAAAAACATTTATCTTAAATTTATTTTTCTATAGAATAAGATTTTCTTTTAACTACTAATTATCATATTTTACTATTTTTTAATTTTTGTGTTAATTAATTAATTAAAAAAATTAATTTTAATTATAAAAGTAATATTTATTATAGGAAAGCATTTATCCTAAATTTCCTTTTTTTTATAATATTATTTTTTTAATACTAATTATTATATTTTATTAACTTTTGTGTTAATTAATTAATTGATTTAAATTTTATTCATAAAAATAATTTTAATTATTGAAAACCATTTATTTTGAATTTCTTTTTTTTACAATATAATATTTTCTCACCATTAATTATGAATACTTTATTACTTTCTTAATTTTTGTGCTAATTAATTAATTGATTTATTTAAATTTTATTGGTAAAAGTAATTTTAAGTATAGTAATGTTGATATTTCGTTACTCTTTTAATTTTTTTGTTAAATATTTAATTAATTAATTTAAATTTTATTGATAAAAATAATAATAGTTAATATTAATAAAATTACAATTGTTTGAAAAGGAGAGACTAGGCTACGTAAATGTCGGTGTAATCCCATTCCTCAGTTTAAAAACCCCTAACTCCCATTTTCTTCAAAAATCCTATTGCCTCCTATTCTCCTCAAATTTTTTGTGAGGTGCCATGACTATGTTTGCACAGGAAACCTGTAACATCCCAATTTTAGTAGCTTAAAACTAATAAATTAGGATGTTCCATCATAGTGTTCAAAACAGATAAACAAATGTATAAAGTATATTAATACAATCTTACAAATGATCGAACTATATAAATATATCAATTATACATACCAAACATTTCTAACTCTAAACACAAGCTAACCACTTATAACAACTTCCCATTGAGACCTCCTTCCGACCTAAAAGATGGCTCCTCAACCTCCAAAGGTGCCTCTGAAACTGCAACCACCACTGTTCCCACTGAATAGGTGATCATCGCAAAAGGAAAACATACAACACAAGACAGAAACACAGAAGAAGGGTAAGCTAAAAACTTTTAAAGAATTTTCTTAAACGATATAATATATATATATATATATATATATATATATATATATATATATATAAAAAATACAAACAAACATATATTCACATACATATATTTATAGACTACGACTCAACTAATCTGAATACATGCATTACGGTCAGATTAAGTTAGTTTTGCACTTGTAGTGGCATCTCATGCTCTGCAGAGCGACATATTAAGAGTGAAAACTCTACCATAAACAAGGTAAGTCCGTTAACACCTATGGTCAAGGAAAAACCTTTAGGCTAGGACCTCTTGCTCCTCTCACCACATACCCCATTCCTCTCTACTTGAGAATTTGAATGGTTATTAGAGCGTCAGAATAATTGCCAAGACAATCCCTACCTCAATGTATACATACTATCACAATCACAACTAATCCTCCTTGGGTAAGCATCAACCAATCTCAACTCAGTTTCAAAGCTTCTATGATAACTAAAATACCACCCAATTTAACTCAAAAATACAAGTTTCAGGTTCTGACTTACTCGCCCAACAAGTAACACTCGTCTAACCACTGGCCTATGCTCGCTCAACTAGTGGTTCAAGTCTAGGATTTCCCTAACTTGGAAATTTGCCCAACGAGTAGCACTCGCCCAACGAGTTTGCGAATTTGAATAGTTTTGTAAATCAGTGTTTTGCATAATTCTGCATATCAACTCATTTGCCCAGCGAGTAAGCAAATATGCACAATTCTGCAGAAACTGATTTAAGCAAAATTATACCTATTCAACCAATCCATACAACTCCAAAACCTCTACAGAGACCATTCAAGTATCGAACATTAATTCTATCAAAATATTCACACCAATTGCATCCAATTGCACCTATAACATATGGTTTTTCTCAAACAACAAATCAAACCTAAGTATTTATCATTTTCAAACATCACAACCCAGTTCACATATCAAACACATTAGTCAATTACAAAATAATCATATAATAACATTCCTAACAGGTTTGTGAGACATGATAAATATTAGCTTCCCTTACTTGGTATCCTGCTTAAACAACTCTATAAACGTCAAATATCTCTAACTCCATAGGATGCTTTATCTACACATAGAAACATCATAAGAACGATTAGGACATACCATTATGATCACTAATCAGTATAGACTCATACTGATAAATAAAACAATGCATGCAAGCGGAAGAGGTCTTACATGCAACATAAAATAGAAAAGACCAAAAAAAGAGAGCGAAACTTAACTTATGCAAACAGAGAAACTAATAAGTCCAAATTGAAGAGCTCATCAAAAGGATCAATCCTACGGTCTCGGTTCTTCAATCAGACGACCAGAAAGACAAAACACTTAGAAAAAAGTTAAAGAGCTCTAGAAAAGTGGTTTTTAGAGAGATGATGTGTTTTAAAATAAAGAAACTTATTTATAACAATTCTATTTATGCTAAAATCTTTTAATATTAAAATAATCAAGTTTCATAATTTTTAAACCACTATCACTTCTAAAATACCATTTTCTAGTGTTTTACAAAACCAAAGTCTCCTCGTCTTCGATCACACCTTCCTCATTCAAAAAGTTGTTGCTAGTAACATCAGCCACTTTGGGAGTCCCTCTTCCATCGCTACCTTCATCCCTCTAAGAGAGCTTATTCTTTCTCCAGTGAACAACCACCATGTCATTGCTGCATTCTCTGCTAATCAGCGAGTTCAATCTCCGATAATCGACGAGGATTTTAACTAAACAGTGTCATAGAACGGGATCTGCAAGGGTCCGAGACGAGCGTCCATGGAGGAAGAAAATGTGAGCAAGGTGAACGAGATAATGAGCATCTTCGATTAAAAGCTTTTAGTGAAGAAACAATATTGTAACATGGCATGGAGTTGAAGCTGTTGATCTTTTTGTGATTTATTGTGTGATTTTTTTTTCTATATAGTAGTGAAGATTAACAGATAGAGATGTTTGAGTTTTTGATTTTTGGTTTAGGGGATGGATCTTTGATGATTTGTGCATATGAATAGTGATAAAATGACGACTTTTTTTTTCTTGGATTAAAATGTTACTTTTTGGAGATAGTTTTTGTTTCTAGAAATCGTCTGTGAATGATTTTGGTTTGCAACATAAGGTGAAAATGATGAACATAAAGAATTGTGATGAAAATTCTTTGTTGATTTTTTTTTTGTAATTCTAAATGAAGAAATGAATTTTATGTTTATGTGATTTAATCTTCTTATAATTTTTGTTATGAGATGAAAATAGTAATAAGATTGAAAGAAAAAAATCAATAAAAATCAATTCATTAATCGAACATTAAAATTTCAAGATTCGAAAATAAAACAAATAAATATCAATACAGGATTAAACAAATAGTTATAATAAAAAATTATGGACGAATTTTTAGATTTTATCGACGTATTTTATTGTCGATAATTATCGATGAAAGTTCTGATTTGTCACTAAAATTTATCGATGATGATTTTACCAACGGATTTTTGATCCTCGGTAGGTCGTAGATAATTTTGATTTATTGATGAATTTTAAATATCACCGACGATAAATCGTAGATAATATCAATTTTTCTTGTAGTGTTTGGTAGAGTTTAAGAGATAAACGTGAGTGAGGTAGATGAAAAGATGTTTCTAAAGTTTTAACGGATAGGGTTTGTGATCTTTTATTTCCCTCTTTTAGCTAACTTTTATTTTGTTTTCTTTTTTAATTTAAAATAAATAAATGTATGGGTTGAACACGTATAAAAAATTGCATTATTCCTTTAATTTTTTTCCCGTGCAAGATGGATAGAAATTCTCAACACATAAAATTCAGATATAGGGTACCCATACTAATTTTCCACATAATAGTAATGTGTTCCTTTTTGTAGTCCCCTCGGAAGATGATCTTAATGTATTCAGATTCTTCTCCAAGCTTCACAAATGCCCCAATACTTGTAGTACACCCAAGCAACTACAATAACCATAATTATGACGAACTCGTTAAAACCGAAAGATAAAGTTTAAACAACACACCCCGATTGAATTAAAATAAAATCATGTCAAAATAAAATATAAAAAAGGAGTATGAAGTACACTAAAACAAAACACGGTAAAAAAAAGTCAAAATTTCCTAATTTTTTAGCTCTTTCGAATGGCCTTCTTGGGTGTGATAAGCTTGATTTCTGGTCATTGCAAATACTTTTTTTTTTCTTTACAAGACATCCCAATAGTTGGATGCACTTATTTGCATAAAAACACACTCATCACTTCTCATAACATAGTCTCATTAGATTTTCTTAATCAAACCTGGACTAATCTTATTCAAGAAACCAAACATTTAAAACTATGAAGAAAATTGCTAAATAAGTCTATTATAACCAATGTCTCTTTTAAATTTCTTTTATCCTTCACGAATAGGATGATTTCTTATATATATATATATATATATATATATATATATATATATATATATATATATATATATATATATATATATATATATATATATATATATATATATATATATAATTTGTCGTCTTGAGATGCCTTTCTCAATTTCTTCTTTGATTGAAGACTCCATTCTCTAGTTCTCAAGAGTTACTATATCAAGTTTTATAATCTTTACACAATCACATTCACTCCAATTTACAAACATGTTCTTCCCTATTTTTCTTCTTTTATTTTGTTTGTTTCTTTCATTCAATACATTCATTCGTTATGCAAAAGTAACAATAAATGCTATTTTAGTATTTTCAAATTCTTTACCAATGGTTATTCATACTAGAATATTTTTCTTGAATGATGTTAGACATGGATTTTATGACATGAATTTGAAAAGAGAAAGATGAAGAACTTTGAAAATAAAGTTTGTAATAGTCAAATAAAAACGAACTTTAGAAATGTTAATATGAATTTATTTGGCTAATCTAGTAGTAACATGGTCATACCAACCTTTCTTGTCATAACCCATTATGAAGTGGAATATATATTTGGACTCACATGCATTGCTTTAAAACATTCCTTCATTACTTGGGTTTAAAATTGAATATGCAATCTTCCTATAATGATATAACTTGGCATTAAATGTTAATCATAGTTAAATAATGAATCTTAAATGTATACTTTTATTGTTGGATTAGTTTACATCTTAACTTGTCATTTTAAAAATAACAGTTATCATAATTCTTTGTTTTTTTTTTTTCAAATAGTTGATGAAGAAAACTTTGAAGGCCACGTTAAAGCAAATTTTGAAGAAAACAATGACCATGTTGAAGAAAATGTTGGAGAACATGATGAAGAAAACTATCATCCAACACTGTTTTGGATTATGGATATCCTTGATTATCTTTAACATCATTGTTGATTCTTGATAGTGTAACTAGGCTATAGTAGGGGGATGAATAGAGCCTACGGGCATTTTCCTACACAAAGAAATATTGCACAAATGATAAAATATAAAGATATATGATCTAAAATAAATAAGAAGCAATGTTGAGGAATATGATAATTGAGTCTCTTTACTTCTAAATATTCAGAATCCCTTCTTCATATCAACTTCTTTATCTAAATATGAATGTTCTACCTTTATCTTTATTTTCATCTTTCTTTGTTATAGTCTTGTTACAATATTGACAAGTGAACCAAATTATACAAATAATAAAGTGGAAAGTCTAGATATAATTTTCCAAGAGACTTATGCTACCCTCGACAAATCTCGCAATTTACATTCAATTAGACAACAAAGTTCACAGAAATGCAAAGGAACTCTTTTTTGTTATTTTATTAAACAGTTGGTGTGCAACAAAAATTTAACATATAGTATTTACATTTGTCAAGACTAGATTTCATTAAATTCATTCTCATGCATTCATAAACATCTCAATTCCACTTTCATGTTAAATCAACTCATAAGAATACTCAAATCCTATTCTTAGTGACTTTGACATATTGTCAACTCATTAAGTTTCAGTTCTTTGAATCCTCAACAACAACAACAATCGCACATTAAGTTCAAGAGTCTTAAGATTGCTAATGAATCATGTTTTATCCCTAGATACAAGCTCCATTAGGTACTTAATTTCATTTCTAGGTTCAAAAGATATTTTTCAACACCTAATGAACCAAATATCAAGCTATGGATGGACAAACCAAAGCAAGCATTAAACATAGAAATCAAATACTAACATTGAAATTGTCCTGGACTGGAGGAGGTCGGTTTAGGGTTGAGAGAAAGAGGGGGTGTTGTCTCGGCAAGTTGCCGAGTTGGGATGTTGATTGGAGGAGGTCGGACTTTGACCGAGAGAAGGAGGAGGACTTTTA
>Ga0214544_1009934_pt1 | contig 14465 bp, 6 predicted proteins | sample CNSS3metaG_FD_160074 | JGI IMG/M metagenome (GOLD analysis project Ga0214544, IMG submission 160074) | Root nodule microbial communities from cowpea collected in UCLA plant growth center, Los Angeles, California, USA - CNSS3 | ecosystem: Host-associated > Plants > Roots > Nodule | place: USA...
TTTTATTTAATTCTTTTTTTTTTTTTTTTTTTTTCTTTTTTTTTTTTTTTTTTTTTTTTTTTTTTTTTTTTTCATTTTTTTTTTTACATTTTTTATATACATATTTTTTGAAAAAGGAATAAAACAAAATAAAAAAAAAGGAAACAAAATATAATTAAAATCAAAATTAAAAAAAAATAAATAAAAATAAAAATAAAACAAAATAAAAATAAAATAAAAGCAAAATAAGATGAAATGACAAATCAAAATAAAAGTAAAAAAAAGTATTACTCAGACAAAATTGGGTGTTGACATAATGCAATGCAAAAAATGTAAACCAATAAACACTGAATATTTATACTCGTTCACTCCACTTGAGCTACATCCAAATAATTAAGACAATTTTAGTCTGACTTTCCACTATTTCAAAAGATTACAAAATTCTTACAAGATTCAACTTTCAAAATACACAAACTACATAACAAAGCTTTTGAATCACACAAGAAACTCCACAGCACAACAAGAAACTTTCTTGTAGATCTGGAATCATACCAGGTACACCACAAATGCACAAGAAGCATCAAACCTCAATGGTGGCTATCCCTAGTCAACCAAGAACCTTCTTCAATGCACATACCAAGAGAAAACTCAACTCCAATACTTCTAAGGATGATCACGAACAACACCAACACTGAGTTCTTAAGAGGGAATGAGATTTTCTGATTTTCCAAATGATTTCACGTGCAAAAGTGAATCTCTCACATTCCTAAAGAAAAAAGACAAGATTTATAGCTTGTCAATTGACATATTGAATAGATTGAAAATGAAAATATGTTGCTTCAAGCTTGATCAGATCTTTATTCCTTCATCAAGTTTTTATTGATTAAATTTTCAATCTTTCGTCAAATCTATAGGCAACAAATCCATTTGTGCTAACATATGGTATTTGCATAATGGCAAGATGGTAATGTAATTAAGACGTGTGTTGTAGAAATTGTAGTGAAATGAATAAAAAATTTGCAGTTGTATTTTAAAGAGCATGACAACTTGTATTATTTTGAGTATTGAAAGTGTGTGATTTTGGGATTAAAGCCAAAAGATAGATAGATAGATAAAAAATTTGTAATTTCTAGTAAGATGTAAATAGTAAGAGGTTTAAGGTATGAAGATTGAAATGACAAAGGAAACATTTGGCATATTAAAATTTGTTAATTTTCTTGAAATGTTGAGTCTTTGTTTTGATATTATATTTGGGAATTTTGTATTTTAGAGTGTGTTTAGATGTGGGGTATGGATGGATTGATCAATGAGATTGGAAATATGATAATGTTGGATGATTGTGGTGTTAACTTGTAATGTGTTTAGTCTATTGATGAATGAGAGAAATTAGAGTTAAACATAATGAGGACGAGGAAAGGTCGTGAATTTACTATATATGACTTATAATTGTGAACCACTATAATTTGATGATGAAATCTTTGTTAAAGAATGTTATTACGCATACAAAGAGATTGTTATAGTCTAATATTCTTTCTAATGGTCTTAAATAATGAGTGTAACAATCTTATAGTCTATAACTCTTATATCGTAAAACTCTTATATTTTAAACATGTTATATTGTAATAATGTTATAGTATAATAGTCTTATATTCTAATAGCGTTAGACTATAATAGTCTAACCGTGTAATAATGTTATACTATTTATATCATTCCTATTTTGGCTTAACTTAAATATGATTTGATTTGATGTTTTCTTATTATTGTTTGAATTACACAGGTTAAAACTTTCCTTTTGACTTCCCTCCAATTGTATTGATTATAGATAACATGTATTATTTGTCAGCTTCAAAATATTGCAATACATAACATAACACCAATTAAATAATTTATTTCATTGATAAATGTTAATTTAAGTGTATATGACTACACTAATTCCATAAAACCAAACAATTCAACAAACTACTAACTTATTATATCTTTATTCACAAGAAAATATTTTCATTCAATACATATATCTAAAATCCATTGTAACCTATATTGAAAGTTAAAACAAGGCAAGTTTTCCTTGCCTTAAACCTTCCATGTAATTAAGAAAATATAGAGATTTGAGATGATGAAATAAAACACTATAGAAACTCCTCCATCACCTCAGAGATGAAAATGGTAGAAATTAAACATCTAAAAAATCATTTTTCAACCTAAAATTCCCTGCTCCCCAATGAAAGCCAGACATACATGTCTTAATAAATAAAAGGATGGAAAGTTAAGAGAAAAGTTAAGTAAAGAATCCTATCAAAATTTTTGGAATGTAGGATTATGAATTAGAGAAAACTATAGAGAAATGGAATGAAAAATAGGATTCACCTTTGAGAGGAGAAAGAACGACGGAAGAGCTAAGAAAAGTAAAAAAGTGAAGTAAGTGATCATTGATGTTTTAATGAAATTATAAATTCTTAAATTTTCTACTTGCTACCTCATGCCTACTAACCTCACCACTTAATTTATTCCTTCTATGCTATGAAACAAAATAAAACCCAACGCACAAATTGCTTTTGTTATTATTCTAACCCAGATTCACTATTTTCAAACCCTCATTTCATAAACAAAGTATAATTATTCCTTTCAATTAATTAATCCACATATAAAACATTATATAATTGCTTTCAAACCGCCTACTTGAGTGTTTGATAAAACACAAATTAGAGAAAATTTAAAGAGAAATACTTTTTTTGAAAGTATGAGAACGAGTTATTTTACAGAAGTGAAATATAAAGGGAGAATTTAATCAACATAAAATCATAACAAGAAAACCATTAGAAAATCATAACAAAAACTGAAACAAGTTATCAAAGATATCTCTAACATCCCTTTCAAGATGGGCATGAAGATTATGAAGACCCAACTTGCAAGTAGCAATTGTGAAAAGTAGTAGGTTAAAGACACGTAATGACTTTCTTTTTTTTTTCTTCTTTTTTTATATTGAGAATATGAGAACGAGAACTTGAGGACGAGAATCTGAGAATGAAGTCGAGAAATATGAGATTTTGTTTAGCTGCCCCAATCATTTGAAAGGTATTGGTCTGAAGGTTGTACAATCAAATTTAAATTGCTTGTAAAAGGTGTTTTTATCTGATATCATGTGAATGTTTGATAAAACACAAATAAGAAAAAATTTGAAAAGAAACTTTATTGAGAGTATGAGAACGAGTTATTTTATAGAAGTGAAATATAAAAAAAAATTCAGAAAATAGAAAATCATAACAGAATACTAAAAGAATATATCAAAGATATCTTTATCACTTATGTATATACTTTCATCATAATCATTCGATCACAAATTTTCATCAATAATGATATGTAAGAAAATAATTAACTAAATAAAGATACTTATTTAAAAGCATTTCAAAGTACGTTAAGCAATGTTAAAAAATACTATATTAAAGATAAAGGAATATAAGTTAAGTAAAATTTGTTGAATTTGTGAAATTTCCTGACTAAAACATAATTACACTTGGATGTCAATGTTGCTTAAACAAGGAGGGGCCTCTCCCTTACTTCCCCATGAAAACCAGCCCTGCATGTATTAATGTAGAAAGAAATTAGAGGAGCAATCTTACCCACATTTTGTGGCAAGGCTGTGGATTAGAGGAAATTTTCAAAGAGATGGAATTGAATAAGGATGATCATGCGGTTTAAATGTTGAAGAATAAAGAGTGAAGAAGTGAAAGACGTAGCTAATGACGTTTTAATGAAGAAAGAAAATCATAAAATTTTCTATTTGTAGCCTCATGTCTACTAACTCCACCTTTTCTTTTCTTTCTTTTATGCCTCACCCCAAAAGAAAACCCAACTCATGCCCCAAATTGATTTGCTATTCTCCTCACCCTAATCCCCATTTTTAAACTCCCATTTCATCAACAAAACATAACAATTATTTCCCATCTCAATGTGAAAAAAATAATTTACATACATTATACACACCTTAAATACTTTAAATGTACAGGTGATTTAATTAGAGATTAAATTATTTATAGTTATTTTTAATTATTTTTAATTAATTTCACACAACTATATTATAGAGAGAAAAAAATCTTCATGGTATGAGGGGCAACTTTGATTTATCATTCAAAGTGTACAACAACAAACTTTACGAACAAGTTATTTTGACAAAAAATACAAGGTTAAATTATCCTTTTTATTCCTTTATTTGTCATGAAATTTTAGTTTGGTCCTCAAGTTTTTCTTGCTTTAATTTGGTTCTCATTTTCTTAAAAATGACTCAATTTGGTCCTCACCGTTCACTTTGACCAGACAGTGTTAAAGTTAATGCCAAGTGTCAATTTCTGGTTTTTTTGAATTTTTTTAATATTTTTTTATTTTTTTTTGAATTTTTTTTTTAAATTTTTAAATTTTATTTATTTATTTTAGACACTTGTCACTTCACCATTGTGTCACGTGTCAAAGTAACTCAATTTGGTCCCTATATTTGTTTTTAGTTTCAATTTAGTTTCAATTTTTGTAAAAATGAAGTAATATGTCCCTCCTTAGATTGAGGCTATGTTCTTTTGAGAGGAAGGATTAGAAGGAGAGGGAGAGGAAGAGATGGGAAGGATTAGAGGGTGAAGCTGATGTTGTTCTTTTTAAGTGATTAGGAGGTGATTTTAGAGTAAATTAGAGAGTGAAATTTGTGAAAATTTGTGATTGAATTGAGTGATGTGACATATTAAAAAAAATTAATAGATAAAAAAATGAGATTACCAAAATATCCCTAATGTTAAAAGTAATATAAAATGCTATATAAATCATGTAGAATAATTTATTTAATTTCTATTAATTGTGTGAAATAATATAAATATATTTATAAAAAAATGAATAATCAAATTTATTTGGTATGAAATTAAATTTAACATTTATCAATTTAATATTTACATGAAAAATAATTTATTTATGTTATATATATTTTTTGTTTTTAAGTCTTTGAAATATAATTTTTTTTGTTTATTTGATATGAACATATTTTTTTTAATTTGATTATGTTTGTTAATAATATAGGTAACATTTTTTAATAAATTTTTTTCTTTTTTTCAAATTTTATAGAATTATATATTGTTTATATATTTTTAACTTTTAGATTTTTAGATGTTTGTTAATAATAAAATTTTATTTATTTTTATTAATAAATTAAAACTAAAATTAAAAGATAAATTTATGTGAAGAAACCCTGTGTGAACACGTGTCAAAAAATTACGAGGATAAGAGAGGTAAAAAATAAATATGACGAGGATAAAATGGTAATTTTGTATCCATCACCTTCTAATCTCTTCCATAGTAGAGGGATGGAATTTTTTAGTCATCCCTCTAATCCATCCCTGCCATTCCCTTGCATCACCCCAAAAAGAACAAGGTAATCACTCTCCATGCCTTCCTCTCTAATCCTCTTGAACAGTACATCCCCTCAAAAGAACAGGGCCTGAGACTCAATTTAATCTTTGTATACAACTTATGATGATATTCTTAATAAAATTGACATTTTTATTAAATATTTGTAAAAATATTTTTAAATAAGTTTTTTTTAGTTTTATTATTAAACAAAGTTAAACCTCAAACTTAATTTCAAAAATTAACAATTTTTTCATCATATATAAAGGCATCAAGTGTATCATATTATACAAACTTAGTAAAGATTAAAAATCAAATAACTTGTCACACATAAGTTTAGGAACTAAATTTCAAGTTCAAAACAAAATCAAAGTCTAATGTTTTGTGTAGAATTTAAAGTTAATTTAAAATATTTATAGAAATATTTAATAAAAACGTTAATTTTAGTTAGAATATCACCATAAAATTTATAAAAATGTAAATTTAGTGTCAATTTGAGGAAGGACAATATTGCTTTATTTTTACAAAAATTGGGACTAAATTGAAACTAAAAACAAATATAGGGACCAAATTGAGTCACCTTGACACGTGGCACAACTGTGAAGTGACATGTGTCAAAAAAAATCAAAATTTTAAAAAAATTAAAAAAATTAAAAAAAATATTAAAAAAAGTAAAAAAACCAGAAATTGACATGTGACGTTGACTTTAACACCGTCTAGTCAAAGTTAACGGTGATGATCAAATTGAGTCATTTTTTAGAAAATGATGACCAAATTGAGACAACAAAAAATTTGAGGACCAAACTGAAAATTCATAACAAATAGAGGGACCAAAAGGGTAATTTAACCAAAATATAAAACAAGTTGTGTTCCTTTTCTTTCGAAAATACTTTTCTTAAATTACTGCATAAGTTTAACATATTTCCATTCGTAAATGAAATAATTTTAACATATCTTCAACGAAGAAATAAATTAAGGGTGAAAATAGTTTTCCCTTAATTTCAATCAAAATATATTTATAACAATTAAGGATTATTTTATTTAAAATAGGCAGTGTTTGTCAACCTTTCAACTTAAAAGCTTATTTTCTTAATATTTTGCTGAAATATAGAATAAAGTACAATGCTATTATCAACGTCAATAATATTTTCGGTAGAATTTTTATAAATTCGTATTCAGCAATTTAACGTTGCTATCTTTTGTAGTTATGAATAAAAGTAAAGTTTTTTAAAGAGGCAAAAGAATTGGCAGAATAATATATATGAAAAGAAAATTAAAGCATGATAAACTAAGCATCAAATTAAACTAACTATAAGCATAAAAAGTAAACTAAGTAAATGAGATTAATGAACAAATTTCCTTAAAATGAAAGATGTTAGAATGGAGTCGTTCTGTTGAACCGTCCACCATTTCAAAATTGGAATCATTAGTGTAGTTGATATTTGACAGAGTTTTGTACGATGAATTCAAATCCATTTGGAAAACACACCAACAACTTTCGTACATAGTCTAAATCAATGGTTACAATTTCTTTATGGCTAGACATACGTGTCCCCTTTATATTTCATTAACTTTATTTAGGACAAGCAATAATAAACAAATGCCAAATGTCAAAATTAAGAATGTCAAATATGGATTTAAATTTCACATCAAATAAAAATCTGATAAATTCATTTATTTTAATATTTTGAATTGGAAGTCATCAGGTCATAATATCTTTCATGATAGCTTATTGATGTTAAATCTTCCTTATATTTACTTCTAAAATTTTCGTGACAAAGATTTGTTCACTTTTAATTAATAAAAACTTCAGCTCATATTTAACTATAATAGAAAAATAATACAAAGAATGGATGAAAGATTAAAAACAAATAAAAAATTAGAAAAAAAATAAAAAAAAGAATAGGAAAGAATTTAAAAACGTAATGAAAGAAAGTGTGGAAAGGAGAATATTCTTTGGAAAAGTGGATGCCAACTCCAATTACAGGTGGACATCACTGCATGAGAAGATGATATTGTTGTGTGATTGATTTTCCATTTTGTACAAAAAATGTAGTGGTAACATAACCCTAGTCCAAATGATGAACACCTTTTTCAGAAAGGAAAGAACGTTGGTGAGTCATAACAAGTGTGTTTGCTGCCACTTGATAACTATCTTTTACTTACTCATCATCCTCTTCTTTTTCATACAAATCAACAATTCAACATCCATGACGTCGTGTTGAAGTGGTCAACACTCCATGTACGTTAAGGTCACATCAATGTTTATCCACATTTCTCTCAAAACGAAAATGGACACCACCCACCAATGTTTTTTTTTATTTTTTTTTATCAAATATACCTATTTGTTTTTTTCTAAAACATTCTTATATTCTTAAAATATTCTCAGAGAATTTTATTTATTTAATAGAAGTGGTTATTGAGAATTGCAACATGATTTCAAAGTTTCACATGCACTAAAAATCTTGATATTAAAAGTTTTCTAATATTCATATTCATTCTTTATTATAATGATAATAAATATTTTCAATGTATCTTATTAGAAGTTTTCTAATATTGATATTAGAGTTGATGATTTGTCTTAAGCTATAATAATACAGTGGTCACCTATTTTGTTTATGAAACTAGAGAAAAATAAATCGTTTTAGTTTTCATTTAACTTGGGGTGGTCAGATGATTATTGTAGCTATTAAAAAAATATTTTAAATTTATATGTAATTACTAGTTAAAATAGAAAGAATAAATATTTATAGATATAAACTATTTTTAGGGTATAACAACCCCTTAGCTCGCAGTTGAGGAATACGAAGTCAGATATAAAAAAAAAAAAAAGAGTTTTTGAGCCTTATGATTATTTATATTCTTTTATAAGTATTACTCTACAGTGCATTCCGTAGATTCCTGCCTTTTTATCTCCTACTACTGTTTTTCCGCTTTGACTGCTTGCTACTGCTTTGCTCCAGTTACACTGCTTTCTTACTTTTTCTGTTTAAAATTTCTTTAATGGATAACATACAACCATTTTTAGGACCAGACTACAAATCAGCTTTAACAGCTGTAGAAAAAATTACAAACTCTCCACCTGTAGGTTATAAAAAACCTACTTCAGAAGTAGACCCTGTACACACAGTCCTTATAGGACAAAATAATACTATAATAGCTCTTCTAGAAGAAGTTTCTAGAAAATTGAATCATATGATTGACTCTACTAAAGAGACGAACTTGTCCAAAGAAATAGATGGTCTTATAAAGCAAGTATCAAAACTATCTTTAGGGACACATACACCTACAAAAACAACTTTTAAAAATTCACAAAAAATTATCAAAGTTGTAACTAAAAAAGATTTAAAAGCTGCAAGTACCAACGCAGCATCCCCTACAAACAATGATAATAGTTTATAATGATAACACAAACCAATACTTCTACACAAGCACAAACTGATAATATTAATATGAATAGTACAACAGAACCTAGTAGCACACAAAGATTCCCTGGAACCCCCAGAAGACTGAGGGAACATCAGACTAGAAGTCAAAATCTTATACAACATCCAGGAATCTTAGATAGATTCTTAAATAGACAAAGAACTACTAACATCAGAAGATTAGAAGATTTAGTAGATATACAACAAAATACAGATATAGGATCTAACTCAAGAATAGATTCTCTAAATCCTAGACAATTATACAACATAGGATGGCTAAGTTCTGAACGAACAAGCCTTTACCGATATAGGAGAATAGAAGATTTTCATCTCCCTGACAACACCTACGAGATAATCCCTCTGATATCTCCACAAACAGGAAGACAATTACAAAGTCAACAAGGAAGATATGTCCACATGGGATTAATTACTATTGGAGTCAGATCCTTAGCCAGACATATGATTGGAGCTAGAGCTTTGATAGTTCTACACGATTCAAGATTTCAGAATAATGATTCACAAAGTATAATAGGGATTTTAGAAGTAGATCTAAATCAACCCTTTTCTCTTATTTATCTTGCTCCAAATTTCACGTTAACACTACAAGATTTTATAAATCATATAAATTTAGAAGTACAAACAGTAGGTTTTGGAACCAATTGGATTGGTGAAAATCTACATTTAGACATAACCTTCATAGGAAGAATAAGCAACCATATTTCTTCTATGTATAGAATAAACACTAGACCATTAGAAGAAGCCATCAGCTCTTATGGCACACAATTCTTACCAGCCCAAGCCTTCACAAGAAGAAATGAAGGACATTTATGGCAAACACATTTACCCAGAGAAGAAAATAACCCAATTACAGCCCCTTCATCTGCTATTCTACATAACAGATCGAGAGGACTTAGCCTAAGTTTTGTAGATTACACAAATGTACCACGTCTCGACTTAGAACAAGATAGGTCAGCCGAAAATAGACATAGCACTTCAGCCATCCCTGATAACGAACACATCTCCATGATGAATATAATACAATACGAAGAAGATGAAAATGATGAAATGACTGATGAAGAATGGAATCATCATCAGGCAATTATAGCCATGTATAGACAAGGATCTTTGAATCCCTCCACAAACACAAATATTGAAAACATTTATGACGAAACAGACGATATCATAAATAATTTTCTTGAAAACCTACATTTAGACAAAGAAGACAGCTTTTCAGTAATATCAGAACCTTTGTCTACAATAGGTTTCGTCAATACAAGTGTAGGATCAGTAAACCCCAATAGTTATCAGTTAGATCATGATGGTATACAAGATTATCCTACTGGATTCATACCCAGAGAATCCCCAACAAGTGTTATTTTTACATATAATCAATATACAACACATGGAAAGAGACTCCCAGTGGAACCAAATTTCCCATTGCCAAATCTTTTATTAAACATAGGAGGAATTGACCCCCAATTATTACCAACATACATTGAACAATGGACTGCTACTGTAATCTGTGATTATGGTATTCATTACGAAAAAGAAGTTCAGTCTTCACAAGAAATGATTGCCAAAGGTGAAACATATTTAGGTGATATAGCCAGAGCATGTTGGGAATCTTTTAAAAGAAATTACCCAACAGAATTAAATACATTAGTGATCGAACCAGGTCCTAACATTTATAATTTATGCTCTCTAATACAAAGATTACTCACTTCTCAATCTGCAAATGATGGGAATACACTCAGACAACAAATTTATTTAGGACATCTAGAAAGATTGTCTATAACATATTTTGGAAAAATCAAAGAATTTTTACAAGATTATCTCATGTATGCCTCCATAGCCGGATGTTTTCATGACATAAGTGTTGGAGAAAAAATGTTTCTTAAACTACCAGGAAAATTGGGTCAAAAAATCAGAGAATCCTGGAAAAATGATGAGGTAACTCCCATGTTAAATAACCTCTCAATAAGAATACAACATATTATGAAAATAATGGAAGACACTTGTACACATATTGCAATACAAAAACAATTAAAAAATTCTGATTCTGGAATTTGTAAACAAATATACACTCCACAACAATACAATCAAAATAAAAAATATATGCCCAGAAGAAAACCTAGATATAGCCAATCTTATAGCAATAGGTCTCAATCTTCTATACAAAAACCTACAAATTCTAGAAAGACATATACTATAAGATCCTCAAATTCTAGGAAACCAACTTTAAATCCTAACAGACACGTTAGAAAATTTAGAGAAAATAAAAATTACAAACAAACATTAAAATGTTATGCTTGTAGCCAAACTGGACATTTCTCAAGAGATTGTCCAAACATAGCAAATCTTTATACAAAAGAAGCAGAGCTCATCAAATCTTGCCACATGAATCTTCTTCCAATTGACGAAGATGTATCTACTGATTCTGAAATATTATCAGTAGTTAGTATAACAAAATACAATGATGAAATTAATTTAGAAAAACAACCCAAAAATTATGACTTAATAAATGATTTCACAAATAATGAATTTATCCAAATTTACCCTAAAGAATATGATTTCGAATTAAATGACAAATATAATGAATTGGGCGAAATATTAGATGATTCTGGATATTATCTAATGAATATAACTGAAACAAATATATGTCCTCATACATTACAATACTTTTCAGGACCAACATCTATTCCCTGCCAGTATTGTGATAGATATTTTCATAAATCACAAAGGGCTCATTGTCCTTTATGCTACAAAAATTTTTGTATAAAATGTATTACAACACATCTAAAAATACAAGAAATACCAAATTTTTTGGAACAAAAAGAAAACATAAAAGATAAAAACATAATTGATACTAGGACTTCAATCTTAGAAACCAGAATAAATAACCTTGAAGAAAAAATTCTTCGTTTAGAACAAATAATCCAAGATTCTGGAACAAGTATCATCTCAAAAAACATACAAAATAACATGATGGGAACCACAGAATGTATCCCATTAGTTTGCAATGAAAAACAACTAATATCTGTTAAAGTGTTAGTAAAATTAAATTTTCCAAAACAAAATAAAAACCCTGCTAAAGAAGAAATTATACAGGCCCTCTTAGACACAGGATGTTCTGAGACAGTCGTCTGCAAAACAAAAGTACCTTCATATATGATTACTAAAAGTAAACATATACAAAAAACAAGAACTATGTCTGGAGTAGTAATGATAAACGACGAAGAAATAAACAATATTTCTCTTCAATTTAGTACAAATTGTGACCTATTTGGCCAAAAAATACACCTTAAAACCATGCGTGTAGAAAATTTAGTCCCTTCAAAACAAAGCATGATTATTGGTTTAGATTTTATTTTAGGCCATAATAGAACTATCACTATAAACAAAGATTATGTCATTATTAGTGATAAAACACAAATGTCACCCATAATTAGTGGAGACAGCTATACAAAACAATCCTCTGATGAATGTTCATGTACAAGCACCAAATCCTCAGAAAAATGTGATTGTATGAAAGAAGATTTGGAATTCATAGATTACTGTCCAGATGACACTATGGACTCTTTTTCATCCATAAAAATACCCAAAGCAATCACTTTTGATAATATCCAACGGATTTTGGATAGGTTAAATAAAACTAGTATAATAGGAGAAGATCCTACAAAATTTTGGGATCGTGATCCTATTACTTGTAAATTAAACATAATCAACCCTGATTTAATTATAAAGATTAAAGATATACAGTTCAATAATTGGGAGCAGGAAGAATGTCGAATGCATATTGACCACCTTCTGAAACTAAAAGTAATAGCTCTAAGTGAAAGTCCTCACAGGAGTCCTACTTTCATAGTAAATAAATCTTCCGAACAAAAAAGAGGTAAATCTAGAATGGTTTACAATTATAAACGTTTAAACGATAATACAGTTGAAGATGGATATACAATTCCGTCTAAAGAAATTCTTATAAATCGTATTCAAAATGCAAAATGGTTTTCAAAATTTGATCTCAAAAGTGGATTCCATCAAGTAAAAATGGAACCAGAATCTATAAAATGGACAGCCTTCTCCTGTTCTGAAGGATTATACGAATGGCATGTGATGCCTTTTGGTCTTAAAAATGCTCCTGCAATTTTTCAAAGAAAAATGGATAACATTTTCAATGATTTAAAAACCTTTACATGTGTCTACATAGACGATATACTAGTTTTTTCCAAAACAAAAGAAGATCATTATCTCCACCTAAAACAAGTATTATACAAACTTGAAAAATATGGCTTAATTATATCAAAAGGAAAAATGGAAATTTGTAAAAATTTCATAGAATTCCTTGGAACAGAAATAGGTAATGGAACCATAAAACTCCAACCTCACATTTCTAAGAAAATTCAAGACTTTCCTGATAAAATGGAAGACATAAAAACCCTAAGATCCTTTTTAGGACTTTTAAATTATGCCAGGAATTTTATCCCAGATTTGGGAAAATACACTGCCCCTTTATACAATAAAACTTCTCTAAAAGGAGAAAGAAAGTTCAATTCTGAAGATATAAAATTGGTTCAAAACATAAAACAAAAGGTAAATAAATTACCTACCCTACAATTACCATTAGATTCAGATTATTTAGTACTTGAATGTGATGGATGTGAATCAGGATGGGGAGCCATCCTAAAAAGAAAGAAAAATAAATATCTGTCAAAAGAAAATGAACAAATATGCAGGTACGCTTCTGGAAAATATACTGTGAAACCACAAGTTTATCAGACCAGTACTGATTATGAAGTCAATGCAATTATACACGCCTTAGAAGCATTTAAATTATTTTTGATAAATAAACCAGAAATAACCATTAGAACTGATTGTGAAGCAATCGTTTCTTATGGGAAAAACCAAATAAATAATGACAAAAAACCTCACAGGCGATGGTTACTTTTTAGAGACTATATAAATTCCGGAAAAATTATAAATTTTGAACATATTAAGGGATCTGACAATATGTTTGCTGATATCCTTTCCAGGTACATCATACAAAAGTAAGACTCAAAGAGTCCTCTATACAATCATATACATGAATATGTTACACATCGAAGATCCTGAAATCCCTCCTGGATTCCGGGTCAGGGTCAGAATACAAACATTATGGCCACAAGGAATTAGTCCTAACTTTAGTCCTAATCCTGCCATCGAAATATCTAAACTAATAAAAAGGTTTAAGAAAAAGTTAACCAAATTAAGGAGAAGAAGAAATGAATTGTTCCCACACAATCCTTTCCAATATGCTTTTACACTTGCCTCGTACAAGGGCAACATCTTAGTTTTGGAGCAACACCTACAAAGGCTTACACATTTTATTGCTTAACCTGTTTACTTCTATATTGCAGGTACAAATATTCCAAAATGGAATTTATACAAAACACAAAGAAAGGGCCTTCAGGTCCTAAATTAGTAAAGTCCCCATTCGTGGTGGAACAATACACAAAGTATGGCAAACAAGAATTGCCAATACTCACAAATACCTACCATTATCCTGGTAGAGAAAATACAAATGTCAAATTAAATGTTTTAATTGACAACATATGGAATATTCCAAAATACACAGTTCAAAATGAACACCAAGTCACTAAGGTGAAACAAAGCATCATTAGTGCACTATACAATTTCTGCAATGCA
>Ga0214544_1009940_pt1 | contig 14462 bp, 7 predicted proteins | sample CNSS3metaG_FD_160074 | JGI IMG/M metagenome (GOLD analysis project Ga0214544, IMG submission 160074) | Root nodule microbial communities from cowpea collected in UCLA plant growth center, Los Angeles, California, USA - CNSS3 | ecosystem: Host-associated > Plants > Roots > Nodule | place: USA...
AATCATAAAATGACATGTGGCGGTTATTTTTCACATCCGTTAACTATTTTAACGGTGTTAGCGAAAATGACCAAATTAAAAAAAAATTACCAATATTAGGACTAAATTGAAAAAAAAAAATCAAAAGTAGGACCACGTTAAAAAAAATCGAACAAAAACTAGGACCAAACTGCTATTTAAGCCTAATAAGCATTATTGCTAACATAATTTGTAAAATAATTAATAAAATTCAATATACCGTAAACAATAAGGTAAAATTAACTGCTTACTATTACTATAATATAGCTGTTTGTAATTAAACAACTAATCGCGTACGATATGTAACATTAATTATATATTAATCTTATATTTCGTATGTATTTGAAAATTATATGAATGCATTACCATATTAATATTTATTTATGCAAAACTCATTTAGTTTTGTTATATTTAATTCGTTAAAAATTTATTTCATTAAATATTTTGTTGAAAGTCCCACATCGACTAGAGATAACACAATTTTATAGTATATAAGTAAGGTGCAAACCTCATTTTATAAATTGGTTTTGTATGGTTGAATTAGGCTTAAAACCTACTTCTAATATGGTACCAAAACCATAGCAAGTTTTAAAAAATTTAATTTTAATTTTTTTATATAAAAAATAGATTTTGAATTTTGAACTTGATCCAATTGGATATAAATATTAGAAAAATCCAAACTAGTTCTAAATCAAAAATAAATTTGGATAAAAAATCTAATCTAATTATTTGGATTTAAAATGAATATGGATTGGATATTTAAAAATCCAATCCATGATCACCCCTACCTATATATATATATATATATATATATATATATATATATATATATATATTCAAGAATGAGTATTATTTCCTTGTTGTACAAATTTAATAAAGAGATAAATTTTATAAGACCCACATTTTGACGAATTATGTATGAGTTGTTTTTATCATTTATAACATTTTAAATGATGCACCTATTTAAGAATATAATTTTTTATTGAGATGTGATCCTCGAGTTTTCATTTCCTTTTCGATCATCGAGTTTGATGACATGGAAATAATCATAAAGGAGGACCACATGGACACTTGGAATAGAGAGATTACCTTTGTGAAGATTTTGTAACGAGTGGACAATATTCTCCCTCTACCTCATCATTAAGATTTTCTAAAAGATAATTTTTGTATTTGCTAAACAACTTTTATCTTTTGCTAAGTAGTCCTCTCCATCTTTATAGTTTTGCTAGGAAATTATTCTTATTGCCTATTTAATAAGGCTCTCCCACCTCTTGTAAATGGTTGATTAAGGTTTATTTGAAGACACCTTAATGTGTTTTTGTGAGCTTTGCTCTTATAAGAGTGTTCTATTCTTGTTCTTATCTTGAACCTTGGTTAAAGTGATGACAACCACCATTTATCTTGGGTGGCCTAATACCCCAAGTAGGAATGTCAAAAAAATTCGTACCTACGGGTATTTGCGGATAAAACCCGCAAGGGTAGGAAATATATATTGTAAATGGATACTCACGGGTAACGGGTACGGGTTTGTATACCCGTATGTTAACGGGACGGGTACGGGTATCATAGTATCCATACCCGTGGATACCCGTACCCACTATACTCTAATTTAAATTAAAAAAATAAAAAAATATGATTAAAATATTAACATATTGATTTTGAATGAGTTATTTTTTTATCAATTAGTTTTTAAAAAAATTATCTTTTTGTAAACTGTCATTCAACACTATTTAAATGAGTTTTTTAGACTTTGTTTGAGATTTATGAATGTTATCTATTGTATTTTATTTGAATTTATGATTAAAATATATTATTAATCATTTATCTTAATTTTTTTGTAAATACCTGCGGTACCCGTGAATATTAAAAAATTATTCGGGTATCCGCATAACGGATATCCAACGAATATAAATATAGATACATGACGAATATTTATCTAGCGGATAGAGTACGAAAAAGCTACTGTACCCTACCCGCCCGTTGACATTTCTAACCCCAAGTGGCGTGTCTCATCCCATCCCATTCCCTCTTTTATTTGCTCCGTCTTTTACTTGTTTTATTCAAATTTCTTTATGTTCTTGTGCCTTTATGCTTCCGTCATTTCTTGTTCATTTGTTATTGTCTTGTTTTTTTTTTTTTCAATTGAATTCTATTCCTTTTCCTCTAGAATTTTTATGAAGTGATAATTCACATTCAGATAATTTTAAAGATAATTTTATTATCTTAATAAATTTTGAATTACACATTTTTAAATGTATTCTTCAATGAGATAAGCTTTTGAAAAAGACAACCGATCGGAGGAAGAAAAAGTAGAGAAGATAAGAACAAACTAGTCCTTCATCATCACCTATGAGAGTGCAGGTTTAAATTATGGGGTTGCACAAAGAAATACTCTTAAATAGAATGTGACGCACCTTCCCTTAAAGCCCCATGTAAATTGGGCCTTGTGACATATCAGCAGGACCATAGTGGAAATCTGAAGAAACTTAACACGACACCGTTTTTCACAGTGAACAACATCCTAGTAAAACAAAGATGTCAGAGAAATGGGACAAAAACCTAAACCTAAACCCTGCAATGCAAAGTTGAGCTTACAGTGAAGAGAGTTAGTAAATATAAGTCGAAGCTGAAAGGATAATAGATAGTAACAGCACCATTCTTCATTAATCAGATATGGCTTCCGCAGACAGTAGAAAAAAATCTGTGGTTTTGGCTCTCTGCAAGTACCTTTCATTGGATCCTGTAAGTGCATGCGTTGCTCCAATTTTTTTTTTTTTTTTTCTAATTTGTCACTCCTGTTTGATCACTTCAAAACTTATGCAGCATGGTTTCGGGGTTTAGGATTGCATTGCATTTACCTTGTCTGCATTATCCGTTTTTTGTGACGCCAGAATTAGCTGCTTTAGTAAAATTTTGAGTTGTTGACTTGATTTCACAGGACGGTGTTTTATGTTTTTGGAATTCCCAATTAGAAACTGAGATTAGATGATATATGGTAATAACATTATGCGCATGATACATCTGATGATGCAAATTCTGCTGTTCTATTTTTGCTTGCAGAGTGTTGTTCCAGCTGAAAGTTTAGACAGTGATATTAAGAGTCTTTACTTGAAAATCAAAGAGGCATCTGGACATGGGGTTGATAACACTGACGAGGTAACCTGGCTTTAACTCACATTGATTAAGCCATTAAATATCGTTAGTGTCACATGCTTCTGTTTCCTTGTTTATTCCCTTCTCCTTAGGGTTTGTAATGCAAGTATATAGTCCATGTGGTTAAGCTCTGATCGATCAGAATTAGCATCAAACGCTAACTGTGGTTGTTGGAATCTAAGGGTCTTTTTTATTACTTGTGAAAAAATAGCTTATTATTTGGTTTAATGTTTGGATATATTAGGCATTATTTGGTTTTAAGATAATCTATTTTTCTTGGGTTGCCTGACTATTTTTTTTTTTTTCATACTAGTATTACCAGGATGGTTTTGGGGTTATTTGTAGTAGTTGGTTATGTATTTGTATTAATCAATTGTTATGTATCAAATGGAAAAATAAAGGCTAACTAATATATAAACTATAAGCTTTTAATCCTAAGCTCCAAAATTTTTGTTTCCGTTTGAAAAGATACTTCCTTTGTTGAGATTACAAAATTTGGTCACAGTCCAGATTTCTAAACACATTTGAGTAATAATGCTAACATTTGTATGTTTTGTTCTTTTCCTGTTAATTTTGCTGAGTTATATGCTTCAAATTTAGGTGTTGAAGTGGGTATCATTTGCAGAAGCCTTCCCTGTTGCCAATGATGCATGCTTTGAGAATCTCAAGAGATTAAATGATGAATTGTCTGGAAAGTCTGTGGTTCTGGGCAATGGATTGAAACCCTCTGAAGCTGATGTTATAGTCTATTCAGTGATTCATTCTTCCCTGGTATGCATTGTCACATTCTTGGCACTGAAATAGTTGTTCACACAGTTTTTTTTTTTTTTTTTTTTGTGACTGGTCTTTCTTTCTTGTTTTGTTAGAATTTGTGCATTTAACATATATCAAACTGTATAATTGTGTAAGAGTCTTGATTTGTGTAGAATATATATCTAGCATCTTGTTTACGTATGTTATCTTAATCATCTTTTGTACTAAAGAGTTATAATTCAAGAGATATAGGGTTTAATTAGATATCTGTGGTTGCTTATTGCCAGGTCAACCTTTCAGATACAGACAAAGAAAAACTGTCACATGTGTTGAGATGGATGGATTATATCCAGGTAATACTACACCTTATGTATGCTTATGTTCATGGTTATTTATGTGTAAGATATTATGCTATGTTGCCAGTCACACGTGACATTTTCTGCTGTTTGGTGCTACTTCCACCGTAAATGTTGGGCATCTTCAGAATACGTGACTGTAGTTGGTATAGGTGAAAACTTATGTTTTTCTTTCATATCTACAACAAATGGAAGAGATCATAAATTGAGTAGTAGATTGTGTATTCATTGAGATGACACCTCCTCTACATTATTAGCAGAAAGTGGATTTAAGTCTAATTTAACCTTACAAAGTTTATTTATAAGATGAAATTTGCACCTACTTTTATATTGTAATTTGACTATATCTCTAGTTGATTTGAGATCTCCAACACATTTCTCATGTTGAAGACTAGACATCTCAAGCACGAGATAGATATTTGTGGGTGATTTGATAGTAGTTTGATAATGAGTAACACAATAGATCCAATAAACCTTGTTAAGATATATTTTGATACCATCTTAAAAAATAGATTTAGGCCTAATTCAATTCTACAAAAACGGTTTGCAAGATGAGGTTTGTACTTATTATATATTAAAATTTCATCATATTTCTAGTTGATGTAAGATCTCCAACAATAATTATAAATGAATTTTTCCTTTTATATGCATTTTCATGTTTCTGACTTTGTTTCCAATGGGAGATTAGCCATGTAAGACCACAAGGCCCCAATTTTAAATTGTTGAGATTCTTGCATCAAATTTAAACCCATTTCTAAATCATTATTTTGGCTTTACACACGTTACGAAGTTGACCATATATCAACAAAGCTTTGTGTCACGTGTTTATAATATCTTTGTTTTGTAGTGTGTTGTCTAGCCATGTGGAGTTCACCAAAAAAACACCGATTTAAGTTTGACTCGACTTTTGTAACTAGACCATTTATTATTGTTCTGACTGTTATTCTTTCATCAGAATAAGCAAGAATTTGTAGGTTTGTTTGAGAAGATATTGTTGCAGAAGCCTGGATTTGAGCCTCCGGTGAGACATAATTCCTTTACTGCTTCTTTATTCTCTTCTTGTGTACTAAATAATGGTAATCCACAATGTATGCCGTGGTAGTCATTTTAGACACCAATTTATAATATTTTGGAAAATAAAGTGAGGATTTAAACAAGTTAAATTTGATGTATATGTTTGGTTGTTGTTTAGATTCTAACAATTTAATAAAAGTAATGAAATATTATATGTCAAAAATAGGTTAAGCTTTGTATAAATATTCCTGAACTTTCTCTTATAACTAATTGGGACCAATTCACAATAAATCTTATTGGTTTTGAGAAGTTATTCAACATTGCCCAACAATTTACCAATGTAGCAGTCGACCCTTTCTCGAAAATTTTGGTCCCAAATTCCAATTGAAATAAAACATTTTGTTAAATCTTTTTCTTTCGTGGACTAAAATGAGAATTCACTTACATTGTGGGGATTATGTAATTAAATCTTGTTAAATTGATTTTTCAAGGTGACAAAAGCTGTTGGAGTCCTGGAAGCTGATTTAAAATCAAAGACTGACCAAAGCATAAAGAATGTCAGCAAGTCAGAAACAGAACCATCCAAGGATAAAAACAAATCTGAGGTAAGCCAATCTATTTCTTTTGGCAATGAACAGTACTAATCCTATATATATATATACACACAGATATTGCTTTAATTTTTTCATAGGAAGACTACCTAGATTAGACATGACAGTACGGGGTTATGGACTGTATGATAATGATTAAAAGCCTTTTCTGAAAAAAAGTGTTGGTTAACCGGTATCTACATGTTACGTATGACATCTATTTTCATCTATATGTAATAATGCATACCACTTTTTTGTTTTTTGTTTTCTTAAATTTGAAAGTTGATCTTAGTCAAAGCTCACGATACTAACTTCATACCAGAAGAAGAAACGAATGACAGAAACTAAGTATATTACATTGACTTTAAATCCCAAATTAGACTAACAATTCTTGATGTACAAGATTGGAAACCGTGATAAGTGATAATTTTTTCACTCGTTATTTGATTTTCCCTCAACGTTGATATTTATTTGGATAGAGCTACATATATGTTATACTCCATAAGATTGAGTATTAGAAATGCTGATATATATTACAAACTCCTACTTTTGTATATACATCATTGTACAGTTTCTTCACTCTGGCTTTACTTTTCATTACATTTATTTTTGGACATTAAGGGAAAGGCAACAGCAGCAGACAAAGAACCTAACAAAGCGAAGGCAAAACCTGCTGAAAAAGAGGTGGCTGGGAAGGAGAATGAAGTTAGCGTCAGTTTGCTTAATATTCAAGTAGGATTAATTCGCAAAGCATGGAAGCATCCATCTGCAGATAGGTAATTTGACAAACTAATTGAAAAAGCTTTTTATCAATAAACATGTTAAAGTGACAGTAATGATGTTTAATGCTTCTGTAGTTTTGATGTTTGAGGTAAATATTGTTATCAATGAACTTTAATTATGCAGCTTGCTAGTTGAGGAGATAGATGTTGGGGAGGCCAAAGTGCGGCAGGTTGTAAGCGGTTTGGCAAAGTACTTCAGTCCTGATGAGTTGACGGTAATGTAGCTTACCCAACTGAGTGTGATGGTTAGTTGTATTCATTTTGAATTGCAATTAACTCTTTCTTATGTTCCTGTTGTTTGATTTCACTATCCAGAATCGTCGTGTTGTACTTATAACAAATGTGAAACCTGGAAAACTACGGGATGTGGTATCTGAAGGTCTGGTATGGGTTCTCATACTTGCTGCATGTGTTAAATTGTTTTGTTGTATATAGCTTATGATGGTCAGGAGATCTTATATCTGTATTTGAATTCTCTTGGCAGGTCTTATGTGCTTCGAATGAAGGGCCAACTGTTGTGGAGCCCTTGATCCCTCCAGAAGGAGCAAAAATCGGGGAACGCATTTCTTTTACTGGGTAAGGTGTTCAAAATGTTTTAGATGGGAAATTTTGTCTTGTATTCATGTTTGAGTGACTTGTTCTATCCTTTATATACATTTTTATAGTGAATATCACTAATGCACCCAATTATGTGGTAGCTCAGAAGCTATGATGCACAAATATCTTATATGTTGATATGCTTATTTTAAAAATAATAGGATGTGACATGTGATATATGCATATTGAAAAATATACAAAATTAAAAACATGATAAATATATGATTGTGATTGTGTGAGTACAAATTAAAATCAAATGTATTAAAAGTTGTGAAAATAAAAAAGTTATAATTAGTATCATCACAAAAGTATTATTACTCTACAGATTAGATACTTCATTGATAAGTATTGGAAAAATATCTTAAAGTATCGGACACGCATACGTGTCGAACAACGATACATGAGACAAATTGAAGTATCGGTGTATCATAGCTCAGGATAGTCCCTTCCAAATTTGGCTACTTTCAATAATGGTGGGAACAGCTGTGTAAAATTAGGATTTATAAGGATCGAGCCTGACTTACTTTCTAAGTCAAAGGTATGAGACTTATCGGTTTACTTGATGAGGGTTTCTTAAGGCCTTATTTAACCTTTTAAAAGTTTGTGTTAGCTTTGATGTCTATATAAATGCCTACATTGTAATGAAGGTCTATTAAATTAGGTGACATTCTTTTAAATATGTTATAAAGACCTTTCCAATAACCTTTTTTATTATATAAGCTTTTAGAAAAGCTTTGATCTGAACTATTTGACAAATAGGCCTACCCAATTGGGCCTTAAGTGGATTTTTTTACCACAGGCTCTCAGCAAGTGTTCTGACCTATTTCCCCAGTAACAAGCCAATTTGCTATGGATTAGCCCAACTTGACACAAGCTGGTGATGAACGGGTCAAAGTAGGCTTGCCGTGCTTTAGATTTTAGCCTCTAGGTTGAATGTAGGTAATTTCTTGGGATTTTTAGGTTTTTGAAAAAGTAATTAATTTTGGGTCCTATTTGGACTTTTGGACCTATGAAGTCATGTGGGCTTAGGATTTTATTTTTCATTGCGTAAGTGAGCTAGTTTTAGATAAAAATGATTCTTTTAGAAATGTTTAGGCATTTAGCAGGTGTGTTAGTGGGTCACAATCTGTTTAAGCTAATTGCCAGGTTCTAATGACCCAAAATATATGCCTTTTCCTTATCTATAATGACATTTTTTACCCATTTGATTTCTCATTCTCCTCAACTGAATCAATTTACATTGAATTGACTCAGTAGAAAAGCGGAGACATTATGTTTGGTAATATTTAGTTTTGATACATCCTCTTCATATCATCGTTTGCCAAGCATCTCATCACTTTGTAATATACCAATCACCTCTCATTGGGTCTGGAGACATCTCTTTAATTTTCACGAATGATAAGATCGAATTTAATGTAAGGATCTAACATGTCAGCCATCTGGCAAACTGAAGTATCAAACATGAATATATATATATATATATATATATATATATATATATATATATATATATATATTTGAGGCACAGCATAGTATTTTGGCTATTACTTTTAGTTACAACTGTATAGCACTTACCATAAACTTTTTCGTTAAAATTTTAGTTAGTAGCACTTGTTGCTTTCTGGTGTTTTGGATGTAATTCACTTGAGGTCATTGATTATCCATGCTTTGTCGTTCTAATTTAGGATTGATGGAAAGCCAGAGGATGTGCTAAACCCAAAAAAGAAACAACTGGAGAAGATAACACCGGTAATTTCCTCGCACTCTTTGCTCTGTGTGTTTCTAAACCAACACTGTTTCTGTCTGAAAGGGGATGAAAGTGGGAGGTAAGAAAATAGAGAGGAAAGAAAACACCCTTTTGTTTTAGTTGGAGAGAAAGTGAAAGAAAAATATAAAGAAAAGTTTATTTCTAGAAACAAAATTTTAAACTTTTCCTTTGAATTTAAATCTCAAATTTTCCTCTCTTCCCTCACTTTCCTTCATCTCAACCCAACATAGGGTTAATTTTTGTACTAGAAGTGAAAGTAACGATGTTCACAAGCTCATGATCCTTGCCCATGCAGCATCTTTTCACTGATGACAAGGGGGTGGCCACATTCAAGGGAATACCATTTATGACGTCTGGTGGACCATGCACCTCATCCATTCCCAGAGCAACTATTAAATAATGGAAAGATATGGGCCATGTCCATTGTTCATTTGTTCTTCACCACTCACAGATTTTTGGCACCACAAAATATTCAAAGTTTTCATTACGTGAATAAGACGTTACTATCTTATTTTGTTGGCAAGTTTATGTTGCAGTTGCACTGGCGTGGTCTTAAATGCTTCAAATATAATCTTGAATCCAATGATTCTTGAGTTTATAGTATAGTAGGTAAACTCTACACATTGGAAAAAAAAAGAAAAAAATGAAAGACTTCATATTATACGACCTACCTACCAAGCGATATTATGCACTCCTTAAATGCTACAATCATGATACCAAATCCAATAAGTGGAATATTTTCTTACAATGAAAAAAAAGGAAATAACTGCAAGATTAGGTTACTTCAGTTGGTGTGTTGATGACTTCTGTATGTGGCAACCGTTAATGAATGAAGATCGGTAGAAACAGTATAGAGAAAATATTGGAATAGAAGAAACCTAAGTTTTCATTACTTGAATGAATGAAAAACAGAACATGTATGGTTTGGCTATTACCTTAAACTGATAACATTCAACAATTGTAATTGTAAAAGATAATTTTTCAGGAGGCAATGCCTTTGTAAGCATATCTGCAATATTATCCTCAGTCACTGTTTTCTGAATCACTGCAGCTCCCCCCCTTTTGATCACAGTTATGATGAAGTGATATTTTTAACATCCACATGCTTTGTTTGTTATGTCATGATGCACTTGGTTCTTGCTCAAACAAACTGCACTGATTGTGACGATGAATCACAGTGGTTTCCAATTGTTATTTCATTCGAAGCAATTGTGAAACTAAGCTTCTCAACCATAACGCTTTATGTACAATTTATAAGTTATCATATATTCTGCTTCAATAGTGTCTAAATATGCCTCCAACTGCACTGCGTATAGCTTCATCGGATTTTACTCTTGCTCTTAGTTAACTTGAAGAGTCATACTAAGGGTACAATGACTTATTTTGTGCCTTTCAAATTGAACCTTTCTTAGACCCTTTTGATCTAATCTACCTCATAGGTGCAACTCCTTCCTATGACCATTCATACCCTATCTTTTAAATTGGTTATGAAGGTTGGACAAATATGTAGATATCAGTTGTTCGGTTCTTACATTCGTCCTTATTTTAATTTATTAAAATACCTTTACTTTATTAGAAAATATAAAAGAATTATATTAACTTTTTAACTTATTTATAATACACATTTGACCACTTTTATCATTTTTTATAATTATTTTAACTTTATCAAATTGTTATTTGATATTTATACAATTATAATCTTTTTATTGATATTTGGCATTAGAAAAAATAAAATGCGTGTCATTTTAATATTGAATACTTGATAATATCACGTTTTTATTTGTTGTGATTTTTATTTTTGTAAAAAAAAATTATCTAATTAATATTTTGAACAACAAAAGAGCATGTATGAGTATCCAATAAGGGAAGGAGATAAAAATTTCATACCTCCTAAGTATGGGGACGTGGATGGAGATGAAAATAAAAATGAGACTGAAGATAAATATTTATTTTAAAGATGAATGTCTAAAAAAACTCAAAGCATTTAGGTTAGTTCCTTAGGCTTACATTTATTCCATTATATACATCGACCTTCTTTGGTGCATATAATAATACGTACAAACAAAAACAAAAATTGAATATAACAAATTTTTAATTGATATCTTATTTACTTGTGAATCTCATTTATTTATATATTCCCATCTCATTTCAACATTACACAAAAACATAACTATTCCTTTCCTTAACCACTTTAGTTTATTTATCCTTTTAAATTCATCCAAACTCAATCTAAAGTCTTTAAATCATTCATATATAAAAGAATCAATTTTATACAACATTCAACGGTTCCATATTCTTATTATAATGTTAGTATTTTGTTAATAGAGAGAGTTGAATTTATAATTTCTCTCACCATATCTTTCAAACTCACTAAGTTAACCTTATATCTCTTAAGTGTTAGAGTGTTAGAGTTAAAAACACAACTTCTTCCACCATTCCTTTCAACTTTATCATTAAACCGCCTTATACTTCCTTATCCTTATCATGAAGTTAAAGTTATTGTTTAAGTGAGAGATTATGTTTATCTCACTTCAAATAAAAGATTTATTTCTATCTCTTCCTTGTTTAAAAGATCAATAACATCATGTAACAAAGTCATACACTTTAATGAAAAAAAAAATTGATTCAATTTTCTTTATGAATAAAACTCTGATATATAATACCTTATTCAAAAAATCAAAGATATAATTATAATATTAGACTAGCATATATTCATATTCTTTTCAATCAAATCTCGCATATTTAATTATCTTAAAAAAGACAAATAACCATCCAGGAAACTTAGAAAAAATTCCAGTTTTAGAAATAATTGTTTATAATAAGTGATTAGATGCTTTTTGTTATAATAATAAAATGGCAATTCTTCATTTATCTTAAACTATTTCTTACACACATAAAAGACATATTATATCTATTACTATTTAAGTGACATGGTAAATTAGTTGTTTAAAAACATATTTCTCTTATTCTAGATCTATACTGATTATAAAATTAACATAATAATTATAAAATAATTCACACAAAAGATCTTATTTGTAATATTAAAACAATATATCTCTCAAATATCTATAAATTATTAAATATATCTCATTAATAATCTATTTTCTATATAAGTCATAATCCGTAACTTATTTTTTTAATTGAGTCTCAACATTTATAAACTACACCATTTTTAGAAGCAACAAAAGTAGGTGCATTAAGGTGCGAAACTTGCAAATAGTGGACATAGAAAAAATCAATAATAAATTTTAAAGTTACGTACAAAAAATAAAAAACAAGAATTAAAATAAATTTTGTAGAAGTAAATCTGTTATAAAATGTACACCACTTAAAAAGTAGAATGAGAAATAAATTTATCTTAATACTAGTATACAAATTCAAGGTTTCTAAATTGGGGACAAATATATATATATATATATATATATATATATATATATATATATATATATATATATTTTTTTGTGTATTTATTTTCATTTTAAATTATTAAAATTTTTATTTATTTAATATTTTATTTTAAATTTATACTATTATACTTTATTTATTATTTATTTCACTATTAAGAGAAGAAAATTTGTGTTTTCTTTTCTTGTATTTAAATATTTGAACAGGTAAAAATAAAAACACAAATTTTATACTTATAAAATATCATATATAAAAGTAAATATAATTATTTATTAGGGAGATAAAAACAAATATAGTCAAACTTAAAACGTTACATTTAAAAAAATGTTCTAACGTTACATTTAAAAAAATGTTCTAAATTGCAAATTGTTAATTCTTTTTATCAAATATACATAAGAAAGTCAAATAATTATGTTCTTAATAAAAAAAAAGTGAAAAAGAGAAGTATTTTGCGAAACATATGCATAATCTAAAATGAGTTTTAAATAACACAGTTTTGAACAATGTTACATTGCGACTGTGCATGAATGACATTTCTTTTGGTTGACGAATCTCTGTGACAAGTACTGCACCACTTTGCAGGTTGACCATGTCTGATTCATATCACAAATGTTGATCTACTTACCCTCTGTTATAGGTCTTTTCAACTTCATGTATTTCCAGATTTAGAAATAAAAAGACACCATATTTTGAGGTGGTTGGTGCTGTAGTCTACCTCAACAACCAACCAAACATTCAAGATTCCAACAAAAGTAAAATTAAAATGTGGTTTGGATAAAGATCAAATCTCCATGAGTCTCTTCATCATCCCTGAGTATCTTTCCATTTTATACTCTCATGTACTCTTTACAAGGATTCAGAGATATGCTCAAAGATACTTTCATCTTCGAGTTTAAATAATTCGATTTTCAGAGAAAATGAAAATATCTTCTCTGTAACGCCGTTTTCGTAATTTGTGTTTTATTTGATCCTTTTCTGTAACGCCGTTTAAATCATTAACGGAGTATTGTACATGTAACACAATTTGTATTAGGGTGTATTACGTGTACTGTACATGTGGCTTAATTAGATATTTGGGGATAAATAAGTGAGTTAGGGTTTTGGTAGGGAATGTTTGGGCAGTTGGTGAGTTTTGACAATCTTGTTCCTTCATTCCCAATTGGTATTGCTGCAATCTTCTTCTTCCTGCAATCCCATTATTAGGGGTGGCAATGCGGGCCGGCCCGCCCCGTTTAGGCCCGCCCCGCACACCGTGGGTCGGCCCGCCCCGCCCCACACATTTTATGCGGGCCGCATACTCTGGCCCACCCCGCATATATGTTGGCCCGTGGGCCCACGGGCTGACCCGCTTTTTATTTTTTTTTTATTTTTTTTATGATAAAACTTTCAATGTTTAAAAATTGAGAAACTTTAAGAAGTTCACACAATTAAGTAAAGACTTTGGGGAATTAGATGATAAATTGATAATTCAACATTTTCATCATATTCATACTATGACATACACAATGTATTCTTTAAATTTTAGCATATTAAAATTTACATAATACTTGTCTTTTCCAGTTATACAAGAATTTGAAATGTTAATGCAAGAGTTCCATAAAAGAAGTAATTAATATACACAAGTGCAAGTTTTTTTTTTTAATTTTATGCGGGCTTGCGGGCCGGCCCGTGCGGGCCGTAGGCCTATGCGGGCCTGCGGGCTCACTATCCTAGCCCGCCCCGCGTTTTTTCTGCAGGCTTGCGGGCCGGGCTCGCGGGCCAGGCCCTAATTGCCATCCCTACCCATTATATAGGTATGTTACGGTCCCAATCTTCTTCCTTTACCTCTGGTTGTAATCGTTGGAGACAACCGTGTTGTATCACTTCGTGCACTATTGGTGGTTCAACGAGAAATGAGTGAACCCCGATTTGTAGTTGCAGAGAGATGGCTGCTTTGAGGATGGCAAGAACTCCAAAGAATATTGGTAGAAAATTTTGGGTACAATCTATTTTTATTTTTGTGTTAATAATAAATTGGTTTTAATTT
>Ga0214544_1009941_pt1 | contig 14460 bp, 8 predicted proteins | sample CNSS3metaG_FD_160074 | JGI IMG/M metagenome (GOLD analysis project Ga0214544, IMG submission 160074) | Root nodule microbial communities from cowpea collected in UCLA plant growth center, Los Angeles, California, USA - CNSS3 | ecosystem: Host-associated > Plants > Roots > Nodule | place: USA...
TGAATATAAATTTTATCTTTTTCTAAATAGGTGATATGTGATAAATTTATATTAGAAAGATTATGATAAAGAGTAAAAAAATTGATTATTTTTTTAAAGAAGAAGGTTTGTGATAAAGATGAAAAAAATGCATATACGTTTAACTTTTCATGAGAACCAAGAATTCAACACAAAGAAAAATAAATCTCTAAAGTTCCTAGAGTTATATATAATGAATTTAAAAATTTATTAGAACGTGATCTAGGAAAAGCATCGTCAAATTTGACAATACCCACTAAATTAAATTGATGAGGTACGAAGAGCTTATCTAAAATGATATTCATGGTTTGGTATCATGATATAATAGCATGATATAATAGCGAATAATAGTCATATTTTTTTGAATTCTACTATTATGTGTGCTTTTTTTTAAGAAGAGGAAATGAAGAGAACAAATGAAAAACTTTTTTTTCTAACTAAAAAAAATTATATATAACAAATCTAATTTGGCACCCCTAAATATTTTGTCCAAGTTTCGCCACTGGGTTCAAGTCTTGTGTATGCCAATTGTGTGTTATTTAATTTGTTATTATTTTAATAATATGCTTGATCATGTAAGTGATAATATAATCTTAGAATTTTAACAATTATCATGAAACATGAATTGGTTAAATGGTTGTGCATTGATTTGACTTTAGTATGGTATGGGTTTGAACCTTTGTGAATCCTAAACTAAACTCTCTTTTTGCTAAAATTAGTTTTGGCATGAATGTGAAAGGGTAGGGAAAACCCTAGCTGAATGGGCAGCCAAGGGGGCTGGAAACACAACCACTAAATGAGCCTTGAATGATAATTAAGGTCATGTTAATGCCAATTGTCATTTTTGGCCATTAACCTTGATTAATAACCAATTAAAATGGCAAAGTAAGGGTGAAAGAAGGGTTTTGTTGGGGTTGCCATTGGTGTATTCGTATAGTAGAGTGGTTTTGAGAGTAAGCACTACATTAGTGAGTGAGATAAGGAGCCGAAAGGAAAAGAAAGCAAGGGAAAGCCATTGTTGTGCGAAGAAGGAACTCTAGAATTCTTGAAGTGTAGCAAGGAATCCAGGTTAGGAGAGCTTTTACTCATTAGTTTTATGTTTAAGGATTAATTGCATGAAATGTATGTTAAATCGAATGCATATACTCTGTCTAATTCGTGTATTTTCGTGTTTCTAGAATTTTCCAGCAACTGCCTGGCGGGTGATGAACCACCGCCAGGCGACTCATCCTTTTATACTTGTTTCTGGGTTCTAGATGAGGAACTGCCTGGCAGTACGAGCCTGACCGCCCGACGACACATGAGTGCAAACTCAGTTTTTGGGTTTTTAATGAAGGGTCTGGCGGTGATGATCAAACCGCCAGGCGACACGAGCAGTGTGCCTCGATTCTTGTATTTTCGATTGGTTCTGGGTCGATCTCAATCGGGAAATGAGTGAGTTATTCAGTTGTTGGCTAATGGAGACTAAAATAGTTGAATCCGCTCGAGATTGGAAGGGAATTGGATAAAATTTGATATGAACAAATTTAAGGTTGACAGATTGGGGGTTTCTTATGATTCTAGTACAATTATTGTAAATGTGTAATGGAATTGTGCTGGATATAGCTAACCTTGAATACTGGTGTCACGGTGATCATGCTCACGTATGAAAAAGTGAAGATAGGCAGAGAAAAGTATCAAGAAAAAATATAAGAGAGTAGTGTAGGTGTAAAAATTATGAGAATTTGCCCAGAACTGTATGCACCGCCTAGCGACATAGGGCTGCCACCAAACGCCATCTTAGAGGGCGAAGTCTTTACATGGTTACTAACTTTTTTTTGCACTAACTTTTTTACAATAATATATTATTGGAAATACTAACTTTTTTTACACTAACATCAAATCACCTTAGCGAAAAGTAGCTGCGAAGATATGGAACCATAAAGGTAAAATTAAAACTAAGAAATCCAAATCTATTTATAATACAATTCAAAGTATCACAAAAAGCAAAATGTTACACGTGTCATTTTCTTAGAATTTCTACAATTTTAGATTTCAAAATTTTTTTACCTCTTAAAGTAATTTGGACACGTGTCATCTTCTTATCAATTCTCAAGCCCTCTTTCTCACTTTCCACCACACTCACTTTTTTCCTCTCTCTTCACTTTCCCTCTCTCGAACCCTACCCTGTTTTATGCACTCTCCACTTCTCGGCCTCCTCAAACCCTAGCCACCTCTCTGTCGTCGCCTCAGACGCTCTCTCTCGCTCTTCCTCCACATACGCTCTCCACCTCTCTTCCACCTCTAACGCTCTCCACCTCTCTTCCTTCTCAAATGCATTCGACCTCCACCTCTAATGCTCTCCACCACTCTTCCTTCTTAAACGCATTCGACATTTATGCCGCCTCAAACCCTCTCCACGTTTCTCTCAACTCAAACCCTCTCCACTTCTGTGCCGCATGAAACCCTCTCCATTCGAATCACACTCTCCACCTTTCTGCCTCCTCAAACCCCAGCCACCTCTCGAGCGCTGCCTGAAACTCTCTCCATCGCTCTGGGTTAATAGCTTTGCCGCCTCAAAGCCTCTCGACTTCTTTGCTGAATCAAACCCTTTCCACTTCTTTGCAGCCTCAAACCCTAGCATTTCAATCTCCTATCTTCTTCTAATCATACTTTCTATTTTGATCTCTTCACTTCTGATTTTGAAACCCTAATTTTTTTTCTTACTCTCAGTGATTCCAACTTCGTTAACATTTCTTTTTTGCTTCTAACTCATGTTTTTGTTTGTTTTTTTGTGTAGATTGTTTTTGTGGTTCTATGTTGTCTCAAACCCTCACGACGTCTCTGTTGAATCAAACCCTCTCCACTTCTTTGCCGCCTCAAACCCTAGCATTTCAATCTCATATGTTCTTCTAATCATACTTTCTATTTTCATCTATTCACTTCTCATTTTGAAACCCTAATTATTTTTTTCTTAATTTCATTGATTCCAACTTCGTTTACATTTATTTTTTTTAGAAATCTATCTCATGTTTTTGTTAATTTTGTTTGTGTAGATTATTTTTGGGGTTATTCGTTCACTAACTCTAAGAAGATAACTTCCTCATGAGAGGATTGCAGATTCCAGTTTCTGATGACACCTTTATCACGACGAGGATTGCGCATTTCAGTTTCTAATCGCAATTAAGCGATCACTTTTTTTTGTATAAAATTATCATGTCTGATAAAATATCTTTTCTCCATTTTAATTTAATTGATAATGGAATCCCTTTAATATGTTGTATTTTTTGATTCATATGTTTTGATTAAACATGTCTTCCATTGTTATTGAGTTTCTGATGTCTGATGAATTCAATTTTTTCCATCCCATATGTAATTTGAGCTTTTATTCTTAATGTTTGTTGAAGCTTGATCTTATTGTCCCTCAACTTTCAAGAAACCCCAACATTTCAGGTTTACTTCATTCTTATGTAGTTTTTATATTTTCTCTTACTTTCCATTCATTACAAAATATACTTTTGATAAGCATACTTTCAGGTTTATATTTTTTTTACCTGTATTACTCAGATAGCTTGATTTCAAACCAAGCTGCCACTGTTGTCTTAGTGGTTGTTGGAATTCCAGGAACAAGGAAGCAATTTAATTCAAAAATGATGTCCACCTACTATTCAAGAAAATATGATGCAATTGGTTTGATTTTACCTTAACTTTCAAGAGACGCCAAGATTTTAGGTATAATTTTGTTTAAATGCATTCTTAATTTCATTTCCGAAGCCTTTGATTTTCATAATTTCTTGCAGAAACTGTTGCCATCTTAAGTTATAAGCAAATTTGTTGTTGATTAATTATGAATATGGCATTGAGGTAAGCAGAGACCAAGGAGTAGTTGATAATGCTAACCAACTTTTAAATGTAAGTCAAGAATATTGATATAATGGAATCCCTTTAATATGTTGTATTGATTTTTTGTTGTTGTTGTATTGTTGATTCAAAGATCTTCCATACTACCGTTTGAAAATTATTTTTGTGTGGCCTATTGCATGTTTTATTGGTTTCTATTACCTGAGAAAGTTGCTTATTAATTGTAGCAGGATGTAATTTGACCTTTTATTCTTAATGTGTGTTGAAATTTGATCTGATTGTACCTCAACTTTCAAGAAACCCCAACATTTCAGGTTTACTTAATTCTTATGTCTTTTGATATGCATACATCAAGTCAGTTCTTTCCTTTTTCATCTACGTTACAACATTTATGTTATTGTTTGCATTACTTTACTTCTTTCCTTTTTCTTCTTTGTGTTGTAAATTTTCAAATGTTCAAACTACATCTTTATTTGAAATCAGATCTTTATTTCCTATTTTCGTTTATTTGTCAACCTTTTCCAACATTTAAAGTTACTGTATGTTGTCTTTTTCTACTGCTCTCTGCCATATTTCCTCTTCTTGCATAACATTGAGCCATGTGAAAAACAACTTTTGGTTTCTTCTGTGGTCTTCGTATTTTTGTCAGTCACTTTTCCCAATTTTTACTCCATTTGGTTAACCAAAACCACAGTCTGCGTATTGTTTTAGTAAATATCTTTACTCATGTCAAAAAACTGCTTTTGCTTTTCCCGATTGTTTCTAAATTTGTGAAATGAAAACCAGAGCATGGATATGGTGTTGTTTTTTATTTATGATCTTCCAATATTTTTTTATTTTTGTGTTTCTGTTTTGTACCAATACATGTCTGCAGACCTTTCTTTATTCCTTACTATACTCTAATTTCCCTCATTCCTTACACCCAATGGCGGACCTTAGTTGGGACAAAGGGGAGCCATGGCTCCCCCAAGCTTTTAATTATATATATATATATATATATATATATATATAATATTATTTTTATTAAGTTATATATATATATATTTATTGTTTAAAAAGTAAAATAAAAATTAATTTGATGGATTAATAACTAGATTAAAGAGATTAAGGTTTTATATCTGGTTATAAGGTTTATCCACAACAAGTCATAAAAAAGTATGAAATAAAAGAAAGACAGATTAGAAAAAAGGAATTGGAGAACAAAGATAACAAATATGCATACTCACACGATCTCATGAATAAGTATCCTAATATGATATATGTATGTTAGATTTATGATTCTTCCATTATGATATTTCTCCCAAATTAAGTTTCCCCAAATTAATATGAACCCTAACTATGATTTTAGGAATTTTTTGTATGAAATTGACATGAACCCTAATTATATTTTTCTCAAATTAGTATAACCCAACATTATAAAATGTTGATATTTTGTATTTTCAACTGCATAAAATGAATTAGTTGAATACTCTTGAATTGAAATAAAAATTAGAATACTCATTTATGTGAATTCAACAAATTAAGAAAATTAAAAATTGAAATGTTTGAATTGCATGATTTAAATAAAGAAAATAACTTTTTTAATTAAAATAATTATATATAAAACATCTAATTTGGCACCCCTACGTATTTTCTTCAAGTTCCGCCACTGCTTACACCATGTCTGTTATCCAAAAACACACCCACTCCTTACAAGAACTCAACCCGGAGAAGGAAAGTTGGAATATCGTTGCAAGAGTGGCAAGGTTATGGTTTGTTGAAGATTACACAAAAGGAAAAACTCCATTTTCCATGGAAATTGTTCTTCAAGACAAAGAGGTACTGTCCTAAAACTATAAACGCCTTTTATTTTTTTACTTTTCCTAATTTTTGTATTTTTACACATAAGTTTAAATATGCTTTTATTCTTTCATTTATGAAATTGTTTTTGTAGGGTGTCATAATCCATGCATCTGTTAGACACACATTGATATACAAATTCTAGTATGAAATCAAAGAGGATAAGGTTTACACCATTCAATCTTTTAGTGTTTCATGTAATGGTAGTTCTTATAAACTTCAAATCACGCCTATAAGATCAACTTCCAATTTGGAACCAAGGTCAATATGGTTGAAAGTACCTTAGTTCCGAAAACTAGAACTTCATACACCCCTTTTTCAACCATCATAGTTGCTGGTTTTGACACAGATTACTTAGTTAGTAAGTATATTTTTGTTATTTTTCTTTCTTTTTTCATATAACTTTTTTTTAATTCTTTTTCTTACTTTTTCCTTTTTCTGTAGATGTCATTGGAATGTTTACTGGTGTTGGAATAGAGAGGGAGCTAGAGAAAGGTGGTAAGAAAACCAAAATGAATGTCATCCTTATTGAAGTTGATGGGTAAGCGAATTTCATCTATTTTTCTTCTTTAGTGTTTTTAAATTTTTTTTATGGATTTCATCTGTTTCTCTTTTTATCTGATTTTTAACATGCAATAGTTTGCGACTGGAGTGTACTTTATTTGGTCAATATGTTGATATATTAAATGCATTTCTGGCCTCTGGAGAGGATCAACATGTTGTCATTGCTTTACATTATTGCAAAGTGAAGACCTTCTAAGGTAACTAACTTTGATTGATTATTACAGTTGTATTAATTTTTTAAATTATTTTTGACATGTTGTCTTTTGTAGATAAAGTTTCTATTCAAAACTGTATGAACTGTACCAAGATAATGTTTAACTGTGATGGTGAAGATGCAACCAAGTTGAAAAAAATGTAAGTATATATACATAAGATATATCTTTGTTTATAGATAGATATATGTATATCTTTGTAATATAACATATTTTTTTAACGTAGGATGTGGGATAGTACTGAATCTCCTTCTCAACCTCTTACCCAACTTTGTGCTTCTTCTAAAGTTAGCTTAGAAGATGATTTCATTAAGCTGCTTCCTAGAAGTTCAATTGAAGGTCTCAAAGATTTTAAACAGGTTCAAATATTTGTCTCTATGTTGCACATAAATATTTTTATTTAATTACCGTTCATTTTTTTCATATCGTTTCATTATTTATTTTACAGGAAAGTACTTTTGTAGTAAAGGCTACTATCAAACATGTGCTAGATCATGATGATTGGTGGTATACAGCATGTGTCCACAACAAAGCAGTATATCCTGATTCCAAAATGTTTTTTTGTGAAAAGGGTAACAAGCATGTCATTAAGGTTACACCTAGGTAATATTATTAATCTTCAGAATATGATTTTATTAATATAATATTATAAAAACTTAATAATGTTCATAATGTCTTTAATGTTTTTTTTAGGTATAAACTTAAACTTCGTGTAATTGATGCTACAGATTCTACAACTTTTTTGTATTTGATCGTGATGCAAGTGCAATGTTGAAGAAATCATGCTCTGATATTCTTGACTTACAAGACAAGGTTAAGTTAATCATTTCTGCTTATATTATTGACATTTAACTTAAATGTTTTGTTTTATTTTCAAATTAATTCACAATCAATATTTTCTTATTCTATATTGGGTATTTCTTTTCCAATTATTTTAATCATTATTGTTATCTATAGTAATTCTTTTTCATTAATTTACATCATTTATATTTATCCTTTTTTAATAGAACACTGTTGCTGGAGACTTGCCTAAAGAGTTTGAAATCCTAATTGATAAGACCTATCTGTTCAAAGTTGAGTGCAAGAATGATTATAATAGCAAATTTGAATAATCATTTAGAGTTAAAAAAGTTTGTATGGATGAAAAAGTAATTGAAAGCTTTTCTGATGTTGAAATTAAGTCTTTGGTAAGATCTTATTTATTTCTTTTGACGTCTTATCCTATATTTTTCTTTAATTGTAATATTATTTCTATTGGATACAATTTTTAGGATCTATACTCTACAAATGAAGAAGAAAGCAAAGTAAATGAGCGAACAAATCAAATCTCATCTGATTCCATTGTAGAGGTAGTTGAAGATTACAATTTAACTTATTTTGTAAAGCTTTGTATATGCTATTTTTTTAATTTTATTTTTAGGATTTGCTGATCAAATTCACAGAAGAATCAAATGATGTTGAGACTCTAAGTGATCATTTGAACAATATAGTATCAAGCCATGTTCCTGCAAACGAATCGTTGAATAATAAAGATGTAATTGATGTTGAAATTGATGAGTTAACCCGCAAAGAATCATCTCATCTGGACAATCTTGACTTGGCTACTCAACCACCTATCTCACCACTTAAAAGACAGAGTCGATCTATGGTTCAAGAAAACAAAAAGATTCCAGTGAAGATGTTGAAGAAGAATATCAAGATTGAAAAGTGATTTCTGTCATTTGAAACTACAAATTGTAATAGACTTTATTTTGTGTTTTATGTTGGTTATGTTATTTTTTTGAAAAACATTTGCTGCTTTTAAGTATTTGTACTCATGACCACTATTTTGTGTTTGTCTTAGGTTGTTATTTTCAAAACATTTACTCCAACTATGTTTTAATTTAATTATGAATTACATCAAATCTTGCTCAATTCTGAATAGATTTCATGTTTATTATTCTTAATTTTGTACTCTATGTTTACAGTCACAATTTGCTAGCTGAATCAAAGTGTGTTGATATAATTTGGCATTGTCAACACCATAATCATGCTAGCTACATGAAATTAATTAAGTTCAGCAGAGGTTTTTCCTTGTGTTTTTTATTGTGTATTGGGTTATAAAAAATCGTTTATTTTCACTATTTGTGTACCTTTTTTAAATATATTTCTAAAAATTTGTATACCTTTTGTTGTTTATGGTTATTTTTAAAATTGAGTATATATTGCTAGCATAATGTCGAAGTCTTGATATTATTTTTAATGTCAACTACATTATGATGCTAGCTACATCAAAGTCATTAAGTTTTTATCTATGTATATTTTTCAACTACATTATTGGTTTCGCAACATATAAAACTTATTTAATGTCTTCAAAAGTTTATTTTTATTTTCTTAATCATAATTTTTCTTCTTTATTTTGTTTATCTTTTCATATAAAAAATGATTACTCTTACAATGTTTTAAAAAATTGTCTACCTCTTTTTATGTTTAGTGCCTTAAATTTAAATTTTCTATTTTTATTTTAAATAACTTTAAATCAATGTTTAATTTTATTATATAAAAATACAATTTTTATAATATTAACTTTTTTCAATTAGTAATTAGTTATCTTTTTTCTGAATATTTTTTAATATTATTTTTATCTGGTATTACTCTTTCAACTTCTGATTTGTTTTTATTTAAAAAAAGAATATATATTTCTTTAAAATTTTTTGAAAGTCATTTATATATTATCAAAATTAATTTATTAATATTCTTAAATATGATTGTTTTTTCAAAAACCCTTCTTTAATTTCGCTTTAATTACAAGTCTTTTCATATCTATATAACCGTCTGTTTGCCTTATTTACTATCAAGTTTTATGTTTTTTATAAATCAAGGAAAAAGAACGGTCACTCCCCTAAACTTGCTTCCATGGATTCCTCTTTGAGTGTCACTGCAAGAAAAACTTTAGAAAGGTTCACTACGTATCATTTTGTTCATAATCAGGTACGTTTACTTCACAAAAACTTCAAAAAGTATGTTCTTTGCTGTTTTTTTTACGTTTAAACCGTAGCACATTGTCTCATCATCCATCGTAATCGTTCAAAAGCATGTATTTCTTTTTTCACTTTGTTGACAATATTACTTATTCTCAATTTTCTTTCTAAAAATTAAAACTTTGTTCAATAATCGTTCAAAGGTCGGTTTTTTCTATTTGTTTTCCATGCTCATGTATGTCAAACTATATTTTCTGTCATCATCTATGCAATTTTTTTACTTCTTCTCCAAATCTTACTTCATCTGTTTTTTGGTTATCAAAATGTCATCTTTCTTCAATAATCGTTCAAATCGGTTACATATTTTGTTTTTGATGCATTGTTCATGTATGTTGACCTTTTTTGGCTTTCATAAGACAACTTATATTTTTACTTTGCTTGAACTCTGACTTTAGTATTTATTTCTTCTAAAGATGTCAACTTTCTTCATTAAGCCTTCAAATTCACGACTTTCTATTTTTTGTTTTTATACATGTTTCGTCTATGTCGCTTATTTTTTTGTTTACATCACCCATGCATGTTTTTATTCCTTGATTGAAATATTTTTGCTTTCATCATTAGTTTCATATTTGTCTTATTCATCTTTTTGACCTTTCTATCTGTTTTTTGTCTCATTAGGAGTTCGGACATGTTGATCCAATATTTTTTGCTATTTTTGGTCACGAATTAGGACCGGTTTGGCAGTTGGAAGATATTGAAGGGAATCAACATCAGTTAACTTTTAATATGGATGTGAATCATCCCATTCTCACGGATGGTTGGTATAGCCTGAGAGTTTTTTATAAATTGCAACATATCCATCAAATTGTATTTAGATATGTTGGCAATTCAACCTTCCACATCACTATATTCTCCAACATGTCTACAATATCCACTGGTGTGAAATTTCTTTCAAACCTAATTCGGTTGCGAAAAAAACATCTATTTAGAGTGAAATTGACAAAATCTCAATACAAAGCCAGCCATCTGGTGAACTTTTCATTTTATATTTTTGTTTTATATTTTATTTTGTTTATATATTTTTTTTGTGCTCTTATTTAGTTCTTTTTTCAGGACCTACAATCTGACTTTGTAGATTACGTTCGTAAACGTAGATTGAGGAGGTTGGAATTGCAGGGACGTGACAACACTTTCATTGTTCAATGTAAGATTCTGCTCCGTAATACACCTAAGAAGTCAAGTAAGATTGGGAAGGGATGAAAGGACTTCTGCACATTCAATCGTTTGGAAGAAGGAGATATTCTTGTGTTCTAGCTGACAAAGAAATGACAAAGAAGAAGATCAAAGTCTATGTCCACAAAGAATGGAGTTTTTAATATTGCACTTTTTTTTTAGTTTACTTTTTATATTATGTATGGTTTTTGAAGAACTTTCAAAGTACTTTGCTTTTATTTTGTTTGTAATAGTTTTAGCATCCTATTTTTGTTGCTTCTAATAATTAGAAGCCATATCTATAAGTATTTTACCTAAGTTAATTATCGTCAAGTTTTATATTTTAATTATTTTCCTAATACAATATTTATTTAAATAATGATTTTCTAAAATAATTTTTCAATTCGATAATAAAAATAATTGAAAATGATTATGATGAGAATTCAAATATCTTAAAAGATTTGATTGATTTTCGTAAAAAAAGGTTTGAAGTAATAATAAAGAAGTCAATTTTATATTTTGCAGTACTAATATTTGGAAATACTAACTGAATATAATTTGAATAAACTTTTATTAATTTTTTTACAAAAATTATTTTAATATGTGTTGCAAAAGTTATTTTAATTGTTTTTTAGTAATCTATAACTTATTCGAATAATATAGTAACCGTGAAAACATTAAAACCCATTTCAGTTTGAACTCTCTTAGAAGTTTTTTAATTTAAATTTAATTTCTTTGAATTTATTTTCATTTTTATAATTCAAAACAATTAAATTATTTTGTTTTGCCCTTTCTTTAGTAGTTGCGTGTTACACTCAATGTAGAAATAAATGTCTACTTTAAGGGTTGACTATTACAAACCATAGTACTTTTGTGCTTGCCAAAAAAGGACATATAGCACAGATGCACATTCTGAAATGAAGCTTTGCATTGTCTGCAAATCATCAATTTGGACATTGCAGATCAAATCTTTTTGAAAAGGTACGCTTTTTCAAATATTGAGTTATATGTTCAGTTCTGATATTTCCATATTAATGAAATGTTTGTTCTTTTGTGTCAAAAGTTTGTACTGACAGTACCTGAATCGAGAAGAATGTGCGTGGAAAACTAAAAATGTGCCTACATCTATTAATAACTTTCTACTTGCTTTCTGCTTTACTTTCTTCATAGTGCATTGTTAATTGGTTTTGTTATTACTTTTCTATTATTAATTTTAAATCTTAATCTTATTTGATTTCCAACCTGTTCTGAATTTGTAAAACACCATAATACAACAATACAATGCATAACTTCTGCACACTTTGAACATTATCACAACAAAATGGATTCAAATGATTCAACAAATGGAAGAAGAAAAAGGAAGAACATTGTCTCACAAAATATTTCCAATAGCTTGATGAAGTCCACAGGTTAAATAAATTTATGTTTCTCACATTGCATTTTAAACTTTCTTCATTTTTTCTATCTCATTTCATTTGTTTCTCATCCAATTCAATTAAATCCACACTCATATGTAAAAACAAAGATGTAAATACTAATCTTACTTTATGTATGTTATTTTTTTTTTGTTCTTTTGATTGCAGTTACAAATGAGGACAAATCCAGTCACAGTGAAGCATTTCCTTTTTGCAAATACTACACCTCTTTCTTAGTTAAGAAATTGTGGTAATCATTTTTTCATTCACTATAAATTTCATCCAACAAATTTATTATTGCATTCATTATTGTCAATCTGTTTTTAATTTCCTTCACAAATATTGATATCAAAAAGGCACCAAAATCAATTTACTCAATGGACTAAAACAAATATGGAATTTGTAATAACTTACACTGTGATAGTTTTCAATATGTTTATTATTTGTGTTGCATAGTTACATTGCTTTTCCTACTAAACTAAAGAAATTTAGATGAAATGAATTTTATCTATTCTGTTCTCATTTGACTTTTTAACAATTCTACTAGTAAGGAAAGAAAATGTTACCCCAGATGCAACTATCAAAACCTACTTATCTCTTAATGAAGATAGACACGTGCAGAATAAAAGAATTCAATCTACAAATAGAAAGTGACTTTCCGAGTTGACATATTGTGGTAAGTTTGTTATTTTAATTTAAATTTCATTCAAATTCAGTACAAATGCTAGCACTACAGACTTATTAGTCTCATTATTCATCTTTAATGCATATTATACAATTAACACACATGGATATTAGATGACATCATTTCATAATCAATTTGTTTCATCTTTAAATGCATTTCATAATCATTTGTTTAACTGCATTTTGCAGAACTTAACCAAAATAATGGGAAAGTTGCACGAAGAAGAAGGAAACTTATTATAAATCAGAAGTTGGCAGAAAAAAGTAATACCATTGGTGATAAAAATGTTTAATTACTAATTCTTTATATATCTATTATTATCTTATCTTGATTTCAATTCCTTTCATACTAAATTTTACTATTACTATCTCTCTTATTAGAATTTCATGGTTCTACCTTTATTGGATCTACCAATGCTCCAATTTTGCACAACAGCAACAATAACAACACAGGTACAAATAAAAAATATATTAATTTTTTAATGCTTTTCTCTTAATAGAAAAAGTACAAACACAGTGCTTTAATATATTTTAGTCTTTTTATTAATTTTAGTTTTTCAAAGTCAAATTTAAGTTATTTTAGTTATTCAAATGTATAATTATATTTTATTGATAAATTAAATTAAGAATAGAATTACAAAATCATATATATCAATAATATTTATTGTTTTTATAAATTTAGAATTCAGTTCATTAATTTATGGATGTACTTGCAGGTATTGTTCAATTTGATTGTCATATTGGAAGAAGCAAAACCAATATGTTTAATACACAAGAATTGTTACCTAAAGAAATTGTGGGTAGCAGCTCCAGTCATGCTTCACTAAATTGTTCTGCCTTTTCTGAAGTTGTTAATCCTTTTTATGTTCAACAAAACCAAAGTCATGGTAATTTCTAATATAAACAAAATTCATTTTATTACTTTTCTTTAATTGTTACAAATTCAGGTTGCTAATATTCATTTCAATCTATGTTCAAGGTGTACAATTCTGTCAGCCTTCTCGGGAGCAGGCTATTAGATTTATTTCGAAGATATTGGATTTTGACAATAATTCTGACGAAGATGAAAATAATGGTAATCAATAATGGTTCATTTTAAATAATAAATACTTACTGTTTCTTTATGTAAAATTGGTTTTTCCTTTTCTTTCAGATAACATAATTGGACATTTCTCCTCTAATTTGTATTCAAAAGCTGAAATTCAAGGTGGAGCAATACTTTTTAGTGTTTTTATATTACTATATAGATATAAATATAAATGTTATTTAAGTAATGACATATATGTTTTTTATGTACTTAGGAAATGTTGATGTTGGGGAGTGTTCACTTGAGTGTCCCTATTGTCAAGCTCAATTGTGGTACGAAGAAAGATCTGATAAATGCAAAAGATTAAAACAAGTTGATTTCTCTCTTTGTTGTCAAAAGGGAAAAGTCCAACTTCCATTGTTGAAGAAACCTCCACAATTGCTTCAAAAGTTGTTCAAAGGTGAAGACACTACAAGCCAGCATTTCTTACATTACATAAGAAGTTACAACAACATGTTCTCATTTACATCCATTGGTGCTAAGATCCATTCCTCAATCAACAATGGATCGGGTCCTCCTCAATTTATTCTTAGTGGTCAAAATTACCATCGCATTGGAAGTTTATTGCCTGAAAAAGGATCAAATCCAAAATTTGCACAACTATATATTTATGACACAGAAAATGAAAC
>Ga0214544_1009942_pt1 | contig 14457 bp, 5 predicted proteins | sample CNSS3metaG_FD_160074 | JGI IMG/M metagenome (GOLD analysis project Ga0214544, IMG submission 160074) | Root nodule microbial communities from cowpea collected in UCLA plant growth center, Los Angeles, California, USA - CNSS3 | ecosystem: Host-associated > Plants > Roots > Nodule | place: USA...
TAAAAAAAAAAAATAAAATAAATTTATTTTTTTAATATATATATATAAATATATAAATAAAAAATAATATATATATATATATATATTGACAGATGTTAATGGAGACAGAAAAGGGTTTTGGCTCCCTCAAAATTTTAAATTATAATATATGTATATATGTATATATATTTAAAATTTATTAAATTATAGGTAGTATATTTTAGGAATTGATGAAAATTAAATTGTGTATTTATTTATTATTTTATAAAGTACAACTTTTAGTGTTAATAGACAATAAAACATAAAATTAAATATAATAAAAAAATAAAAAAATTTACATTTAATTTCTCTTTTGGTCTTTTTTTTTTTTTAAAATTGATCATACAATTATGTTAATTACACTAACAAAGTAAACCATTCATATTAAGAGTTTCAATTTTAATAAAAAAAAAGTCATTGATATGTTTTAAAAAATTTAACAAAATTTATCGTAAAAGATCAAATTGTATCAATTTCCCAACAATTTGGACCAAATTGAATTTAAAAAGACTTGACGATCAACTTAACATTTTTAAACCAAAACATGAATCAAAAGAGTAATTAAACCAAATATTTATTAAGATAATTTTTATTTTATTTCTCATTATCTTTTTAGTCCTTCACAAATTGTAATCATTTCTCACTCTCATATGCTTTTTTTATGTTTTTGAAGAAAAAAAAGTTAGAAACAAACTCATTATTTTTACTCTCATTTCTCATTTATCCTATTATTTTCTTGTCTCTTGTCTCAATAATGAAAAACATTTTTTTTTATCTCATGAGCTTTTTGTATTCATTTTTTATGAATATAGAAGAAAAATAAATAATGTATTATGTGTTTTTTCATAACCGATTTTTAATTGTGACTGGACTATAATTTATTTTTCTTTTAATAATTATGTTTCTCAATTACAAAAAAAAAATACTATGATAAATTATTTTTTAATTTTATTTACAAAAGAAAAAAGTATATTGATAAAGAATAAAAGAATAAATTTATTTTTTAAAAGTGATAAAAAAATTATTGATGAAAAGAGGATAAACTCTACTTCTTCACATATTTTGAAGCATTATACTAATTATCAATCCAGTTAGAGAAGTCATATCTTGAAGCATTATACTAATGATCGAATCTAATAATATCAAAATTATTTTACTGTGGCCCCTCGAACATTTTTTGTTATATATATATATATATATATATATATATATATATATATATATATCATTTACTACTTTCTTATTGGAAATTTTACATGAAAAATAGTTGTCTTCATATACTTCTGGTTCTAAGCCTCTAGTTTATTTCTTTTACAAATAATAATCTATATGCTAATGCTAAGACAAATAGTTAATGAATATAAAGAATTTTTTTGTGGCGATGTGAGGCTTGGTGTGAAGACGTTTGATTTTTAAAGTTGATTTTGTGATTCTTGAATAATATATATTTGAATATCGGTGAAACAAGAAACTATATGGTTAATAAAAAAGCAAATATTGGGTATAAAATAAAGTATGGGATATTGTGGTAATTTGAGGAGCCGCAAATATGAAAGAGTGGATCCTAGTAGGCTATGGTGTAAGCTAGATTCCTTGTTGATTGGTTAAAATATTTGTTCTTTCCGATAGCTTTTGTTTTCTTTTTTTGAGGATGTTCTGATAGCTTAATTTATTGCCCAGTTCTTAAGAACACAACACAACAGAACACCATGCTAACTTTAAAAAAGGGCGGCTATGTTTCCAAGGACAAAAGGAATCGAAAGAACGACAATTTGCAGAAGCTCACAAGAGTCAAGCTTCGCACCATGCATGTGCACTTCTCATCTTTTCACACTATGCAACTTGCATCACAAACCTTCTTCTGTGGTTCTATTTAACTGCACAGATTCTCATGTACCCATATATATTCATTTTCTATTTCATTTTTAACTTTAAACACAACAAACAACCACATCTTCTCTGTACACTGGCAGAGAATAATCTATAATATTAATAATAAACAAATTTTCTAAGTATAAACTCTCAAAATCTTTGTAAACCTTTCTTTTAATGCATTAAATATCATTGTCAATGTTGTGTAACATGACCCACATTGCTTTGTCACTTAAATTAGTAATGATTAACTTTTAAAATCTACGTGTAATAAAAAATATCTGTTAAAATTTTTCAAAGAATTAGTCATAGGTGGAGGGACACACTTGCTTCAACAAAAAAAGTATTTTTCATAAAGCTAAATATACTATGTGCCTATTAAAGAAAGAGGAGAGATATCTATTTTTGATCCATGTGTAGTGTTTAATGTATCATAAATGCACTACCGATACACAGAGACGCAAACTTGCTGGAATTTCACCCCGAAGGGTCCAGAATGCAAAAAAATGTACTGTAGAACCAAATCTAGCTTATCTAGATACGTATGTTTCTTCTGATCTTGAAATATATGAACCACTAGGCAATTAATCACTTACAGTAAACGCAAACGTAAAAGAATGGTGTATATTTATTATTCTTCATATATTACCTGGCCATTCTATAGTGTAAGCACAAATAATGGTCGTACATATGCTTTTTTTGTTAAAATCTTTTCTCTCCATTAAACATGTTATATCAACCTTATAGTAACAAAATCCCTTCCATGCTGTACTTAATTATCTTTTACACTTCACTTTTTTAATCGTTAAAAGTTGTAAAAGCTGCATTAGCAGAAAAACTTGTGGCCATAATCCTTTCCTTTCAATTTTCCCCATAAACTATTATTTATTTACGCTTGAAGTCACGAATATCAATGGCAATGGAATCTTCCCTAGTTTGATTCTTGGCTCTTCATTTTTATTTTCAGTCTTTCCCTAAGTGTTTGGAGCACATGCTTCCCCTCCCCTTTTCATGGCCTATAAATAAGTACACCAGAAGCAGTGTTCATTCATATATATCTTCTTCTGTAGCCTTCATTCTCTACTTTCTCATTCCCCATTTTGAACCTTTGAATTTAGCAATGGCACATTTGGCTCGCACTACCTGCGTGCTTTTTGTACTATTGCTCCTATCATTTGAACTAGTTTGCATAGAAGGAAGGAGATTGAAAGCAACCAGAAGCACCAAGTCACCAAAATCTGTCTCTGGCATCAAGGCAATGAGCACTGCAACTAAAACCACGAAAGGTGTTGCTGCAAAGCCAAGCCAGTTGGAGAGTCTCGCGAAGAGTTTGAATGGATATGTTGAAGCTTTTCGACCAACTACTCCCGGCCATAGCCCTGGTGTTGGTCACTCTATCAACAACTAACGAATAAGTAACATCAAAATGCAACATATTACGAGTGCGCTTATGTATGGTGCAATATCCTCATAATGCTATTTCATTTTAATGTTAGTGTTAGGTTCTTATATTATGCATGTTTGCATTAATGCAGTTTGTAATAATAAGCTTTCTCCACTATGGAGATCAACAAAATTGATATTCTTACTATGTTCTGAAAAATATCTACCTGTTTTTCACTTTCAGCGAACAAATTTCATCTTACTACGATCGCACAATTAATTTATATTCTTTTAAAATGCTCAAATTCAATCTTCTGATGCATATTCATCGTCTGAAAAAGATGAGAGAATTTTTATGTCCGATCCTTATAGCTAGAAACAATTAACCATGACCCTTTTTCTTTGTTGGGAAGTGAAGAAAATGGGAGGAGCAACATATACATATCTCCAACAGTTAGTGTATCGATTTTAAGAATGGTATGAGTGAGATTTCCATACACGAAAATTTCAACGCAAAGAGCTAAACCTAACATTTTCACATATGCATGTGCTTTGCATGGCACGACAAGGCTGGATGATTTCACTATTTTCCAAAGACTGAGAAAAAAAAAAACAAGTTAACGTAATATATATATATATATATATATATATATATATATATATATATATATATATATATAATTTATACATAATATATTTATAATTTAAGATTTTCACATTATCACAACAGTATGTTCTCTTGAAGTTTCTTTATAAAATATGTTAAGACTCGGGATAAAATTGAGAGTTAGAGATGTTGTAATACAATTTAGACCAATTGCTTGTTGATCTTGCATTTGTTGATATGATTTTTTATTTAATGGAAATTAACCTGGTAATGTAGAATGATTTTTTACGAATAATATGATGCATCAGTATAATGAATTAAATTTTATTTAATGCTTGTTATTATTTTCATCAATATAATACTTTTGTAGTTAAAAAAACTATTAGAAACAAAAAACTATAAATAAAGTACGATACAATCATAATGTATGCTTTACACAATATTAGAAAATAAATAGTAGCATGTTACATTTATAACAATTCAGTCGTGAATATTTGTAACTTAATATTAATTTGAATTCTGAAAAATATTTGATTAAATGAAATTTTGTATAAATTAAAAGGTGGAAATAGTTCAAGCTATTAGTTAGTCAATTTTTGGAGTGTGCCAGACACCGGCCTACTCAACTTTTTCAACCATTGCTAGGTAGTTAGTTCCCTTTTCTTTTTAGACACCTTTATTTTTATTTTTTACAATATATAACAGTTCTTTATTAGTAATCTTCACAAAATAACATAATATTTATTTTATTTACTCTCTATTGTACACACTTTTATGTTTTAGTATTCACATCCGTATTCATTTCAACTAAAGCATAACGTTTCTAAAAATCTAAATTAAAAACACATTTTTATTAATTAATTAATAATTTAGTTCACATATTTAAATTATTTATTTTAAATTCTATATTTTTTTTTACTCAATTGAATTTTTATTTACTTAAAAGACTCGATGTAACTTTTTTATTAAATTGGAATTTTCTTTTTTTAAAAATATTACGTATTAAATCTTAACATAAATAATTACATAAATTTTTTTAAAAGAATACAAAATAAAAAAAAAAAGTATAGAAACCAAAATTGAATAAAAATTTAAATATAAAAATTAAATTATTAATTAAGTATTTTTTGTTAAATATTATAAGAATCAAATGTGTTATATAAAAGTACTAGACAAATAAGAAAATATATATACAAATATAAGAAGAATTTGTTAAACGTTAATTTTTAGTATTATATTTCTTTTCCACAATCATATCAATGACGTAGCCCACTAATTAATTCAGGATGAATCAATGACGCAAGTGAATCCAATTAAAAAAATATATTTATTAATTATATTTCCCCCATTCTCCATCATATTAATAATTTATTTTCCAGCCTCCTGTTGTCATACAACCTTTTTTTCTTTTTTTTACAAAATCTTGGTAATGCAATTATTTTTATTGGAAAAATATATTATTTGATAAGCCGATTCATCATCTTGTTTCATCTGCCTAGGCTAGGTTACTGTAAGGGTAGGCAATAGTTTACAAACCCTTTCATCGACAAGAAGGTTGCCGGGGAATACTGAGGAGAAGAAACTTGTGTGCATGTCTTTGTCATATCTTTGGAATCAACAAAACAACAAGATGTTTCTCTTCATTTTTATCTGTGATATTAAAGTCCATGATTTGTTATATTTTATCATAGCAATAGTAGATTAGCGCAAATGTGTTGAGATAAATTAAGGGACAAACATGTTATTGTAGTAAAACTTCACTATAAAATCCTAATTCATGCTTGAGTAAGTAGACTCTTAAGAATCTAAGAATAAGTAAAAATGAAAACTTTGAGTTGTACATAAAATGAATCTATAAATACTTAGACTTAAAGTTTTTTAATTGGAAGTTTGTGTCATATTGTCTTATATGATTTACTCCTATGACTCATTGATGTTAAATAAATTAGAGGTAGTGTGACACTCTTTTATATGTTTTGTTCCCCGACATATTGATGCTAATTTTCAAATGTATTCTCTAAAAAAATCTCAATAATAATATCATAATCTATTTTGGGAAGATTTATTAAACCTATAATACCATTAGTTATCAACTCCCATCACAAACATGCAAAATGTTTATAACTAAATTGGTTTTGTGGTAGAAAAAATTAACAAATTAACTCGCCCGTTTTTTAGGAAGAAAAAATCGTATAAACGATTATATTTAATGATAAAGAATATGTATTAATATTATAATTAAAAGAATTAAATATGTTTTTGGTCTTTTAACTTTCACTGAAAATTGTAATTAATCCATCTTAAAAATTTTGGTCTAATTTAATCTCGCAACTTTAGAAATGTGTAGATTTTAGTCTTTTTAATTATATTTTGTTAAGTTTATTTATCATTTCAAACATATTTTTATGATAATATTTTAATTATTTACATAATTTGACACATTTTTACTCTAATGTTAGATGAAAAATATATTTGAAATATGTTAAAAGTATCAAATAAATTTATCAAAAATAAATTAAAATAACTAAATTTACGTATTTATAAAAAAAATTAAATTAAATTAAAATTTTAAAGAAAAATTAATTTTAATTTTAACTAAAAGCTAATAAAAAAAACATATTTAACGATAACTAAAGTGAAATTGATTTTGAACTAATTTGTTTCTTCTTGAAGCAACGGACAGAAATAACTGAGAGGAAGTGAAAAGTAACTATTAAACCTAAATTTCGAATGACGCTAGGAAAAAAAAAAAAAAAGATTACTCAAAGGAAAGACGGATGAGTTGACATGCAGGGGTCGTATCATCCCATGTTGGTTTGCTGACAATTAATCAACTGTCCCCTTCCTTTTCCTCTCTCAATTTCACAGCTAACAATATTTAGAGGCTGTAATCAACTCCTCCACACTCTATTTTTTTGTTTAAATTTAAACTTAAAATTTACATCAAATTCTGCGTTTTATTCACGCTTGATGTTTCAAAGCCAAATACATTTCTGAGTGAAAAAAACAACTTCAACAAAAAATATTCTTTGTACGCTCTGTGACAGTTAAAATTATGTATTGTTTCTTTCTAAAAATACTAAACAGAAAATTGAACATCACAGAACCTATTAAATATGATGTTTTAATTATTCTGGGTACCACGTTTGGAATATGGGGACGAGTGCAGAAGCACAGGGAACAGTTTCTGATGTAAACCAAACACTGTGTTTTATATAACGGAAAGAACGAAATCAGTGTCAACAGTGGCCTTTCGGAAACAACCAACCCTTCGTATGTATGATGGGACAAGGTCACTGCTACAACCAACAAGTCATTTATTTACATTTAAAATTCAAAACATGTATTTTGTCAAGCAATTTCAAGTTGAGTATATATTTACAAGTTATATAATGAGATAGAAAAACCTAACATGAAACTAACAATTATCATTTATCAATTAAACAAAAACAAAAAAAAAAGCTTTTAACTTTAGACAGTGAATTTCATCGAGTCGATTTTGCATAAGTCAATCACAGGATCAATGCTAGCCACTATTTATAACGAGTTGGTCCAAAAAAAAAATGGAATTTGAAACTTTTAAATAAGGCTCAAACTTGGTTTATATCACTTTGTAAACTAAGCCCAAATCGAGATAGATGATAAAGTATTTCAGCTTCATTTTATTCTGATATATTTATTTTCAAATCGAAGTCTGAAAAGAGTTATGAAAGACTGAAATTGAATAGATAGTCATTATGGAAAATAACTTATATAAGTAATACGAATAATTTAATTTTTGGGGATCAACCCCATTCCTTAAAATCCTTCATATAAAACCTGTATCACATACATCCAATTTTATCTTATATCTTGAAACCACCATTTTCTTATATATATTTTGGAGACATGATTTTACTATTATTATTATCAGTGATGTTTTTTTTTTTTAATTTATGTATTAAAACATGATGTAAATTAAAAAAAAAAAGGAAATAATAATGATGATGTGGTAGAGACAGAAAGAACAATAAAAGAAGAGAAAGGAAAGAAGATACCAGAAGTCGTGAGGTAGGGCTTAAACAGTTAATGCACGCCATCCGCTTTAGTTCATAGGATGTCTCCCTCGAATCTTTCCCTACGATCAGGAGCGAAAGACATCACGTGCTCTGCTCCAAAATTAAATAATAATCAAATTACAAAACACCATTATTCATTATACATAATTACTAATTTAAGCATTTCATGTAATTATTATATATTCATCATATTATTTCACAATTTTCTTCTTCTTATTGCATATCTGTAATTAAGTTATACCCAACTTTTTTGTTTTAAACTGATATAAATATGAATGCAGATGCAATAGCTTTCAGCATCAGCTATCTATATACCTACCTAACCTCTTCCCCTCTCTTGGAAGTAGGCACGCCCTTATCCATATTATACTCATTTTTACATAATTATCTTTTTATTAAATAATTATATATTGCTCATGGCAAACACCAACATCCGAATTGCCTGTGTTCTCCTCTTCTTTCTTATCTTACACCATCATCAACATCTCTGTGTTCAAGGGAAGACACATTTGAAGCCTTGGTCCAAAGATGGTGAAAACTTCAGCAATGATGATGATGATGCACATGAAGGGAGAAAAGGGAGAGTAGAATTCGAGGAAAAAGATTTTAGGCCAACTTCCCCTGGTCATAGTCCTGGTGTTGGTCACTCCATCAACAATTAAAGTAATTTCTGTAGTCAAATTAAGTGAATCAGTGTAAATATTCATTTTGACTACATTGAATTAGGGTTTGCCCTAAACACATACACACTGAAGTGTCATTGTATTTATAGAGGATAATACTTTAAGCTTATCTTATGTAATAATATGTACCAGTTCGGTTAATCAGAGAAGGAGAAAATGGTGAGATTAGCTTCAGAAATCTTGTCTTTTTTCTTCCTTTTTTTTTTCATTTATATCTAGAAGGTGTCTTTTTCATCATGCTTCCGAACTTGTTTAAGTGCTACCAGTGCAAATTAATTTTAGTAAGAATCGTCATCTATTAGAATATTAAAAAGAGTGACACGGTTTTGTAATTCTTTTTATTCTCTGAATAATTTACCGTTTCAAAATTCGAACATCTTAAGAATACGAAATGCCGCTTCCTTGTTTTAATTGTTGGAAAGAAAGCAGACATAGCAGAAGTAAATTTGAGGAGAGACAGAAGTAACCTAGTATAACTAAACTAGATAAATTTACTGTTGTGGAACATTATGAACTATCAATCAACAAAATCTATTCTGAAGTTGGAATATATTGATGAAGATTTTTTTAACCAATTCAGAAGTACATAGTAACGAATGTTTAACATTATTAAAGGGTATGTAAGTTGAAACTAAACACGTATGTAAGAATCTGACCCCACAAATGATACTCCCTTTTAACAATTTACACTGAAAAAATGGAGAAAATGGTGTCCAAAGTGAAAGGCCAGCTGTTTTGTAGATTTCTCATATCAGAATTCTTTTCTCTTTTTTAGGGTTTGGTTGCAAGTTGCACCATGCGTTATGTTCTCTGTAAGCTTTTCATTAAATACACACTCTCTCTCTCTTAAAAAGTAGAATTTCAGTTCTGCAATACTTTTTGATTATAAAGTTATCATTGACATCTCTCACTAGAAATAATTTTTCACAAACCAAAAAGTTAAAAGTATTTTTAAATTAGAGATTACAAGGGTTGAAGTATTACTTTTAACAGTATTTAAAGAAAGAGGTGGGTACTGATATTGTTGATTACTTTATTAGATTCTTGAGACACTGAGCATCTGTGAAAGGTCTTTACAGGTTTTCTTGTTTGGTTATTAGTACATATTTACATGTAATTTTGTAGACTTTGAAGAGCGTGAAAGGATCAAAGCTCCACTTAATCATCATAAACAAACAAAAGAATATGGTTTTTAACTTTTAAAATCTTAACTAAAGTCTGGGAATGCTTATATAATTTTTCCTGCGTCCTATATAGCTAGCTATGGCTAGAATTTTGTTCACAGGTCATCGTAGAATCTGCAGTGTTTTTTGCACAAGATGCATTGTGAATAAAAACTGGAATTGTGTTTGTGTACATTCCCGATTTTCCATTTCATTATTTTTGGAGATTGTTTATATGTAATTTACAATGGAGCTATACCTAATCACAACACAAAGTAACTAGTCACATAGAGCCTCTTTCTTTTTTTACAGAGGCAATCTATAGCCTCTTTAAAAAGCTAAAAAAAATGGTGCGCAATGTCATTGAAAACGAGACGATGAATATTCTTGAGTCTAAGAATATGGTTTAATTATATAATTTGAATGAAAAGAATTGGCAAATGGACATATTTTATCGTGGATAGATATCTAAATAATCTATTTCAAAATAGATTCTATATTTGATGTTTTATGAAGGTTGTAATTCTTATTTAAAGAAAGAGTAATTTGTACATTTTGTATAATCTAATATATATAGTTTTGAATTGAATATTCTATAATATAATCCAAATATAATTTAGATTGCAGAGTAATACTCAAAATCACACAATATTCCAAAGGTGGAAGTTAAGGATTATATTATATGACACATTATTTTGTCCACATAAATGTAAATTATAATATTAATAAAATATGAAATAATACAATTTATGATTCAAGTATTTAAATTAAAATTTTAAATTTTGTATTATTATTTAATCCTTTTTAAACAAAAGTATTTCAATAGTGGTATTGATTTTACAAAACTGGTATAGTTTATTTTTATTTTATTTTATGTAATTGTATTAACATTCTATTTTACACGTATTTATCTTTTAGAAGCCATAATTTAAATTATATTAGGTTCTTAAATATAAAAATTAAATAAATATTTTTTAAATTTTAATTATAAATTTAAAATATTCTATAAATTATAATAATATAAAATTATATGTATAAATAAAATACAATTTTTGTATAATTTGTTATTTTATGATTTTTGTACTTTGGAAAAAAAATATATAAATCAGTGACTATAATTTGTCTAGCTTTTATCGTGTAATATCCTTATCCTATTATATATTTTTTCTATTCTATTACATCATATGAATCAATAAATGAGAACAAAATTCTACAAAGAGTAAATTTGGAAAAGTTGGAAGTGAGGCAAACGAATACTACTTCAGAATAACAAAGCCCTTAATGCGTTATTGTGAGATGGGTCTTGAACACCATTAATATTAATCAAGAACCCCAAAGTTTTGGGCAAGAAAAAAAACCTAGTAACTATTAATTTTTACTATTTGCACCTATGATGTAGTAAAATACTATTCACACTGTCACTTTTCCTAACTAGATGACCCATTTTTTAAGTTTTCTACTCATAAGATATACTTGTTAATCAATCTTTTTATTGATGGTACTCATTCCTCAATAGTCTAAGACCAACTCTTCTAACACTCTACTAAGAATACAAACAGATTTAATTACATTATTTTCTCTTATAACCATTCATATCTTACAAATTGTGTTTGAATTTGTAATTATTTTTTATGGAGAATTTGAAATATTTTGCAGTGTATATGTAGGAATTTAAAAGATATTGAAATTTATAACTACTTTGATTATGTAAGATTAAATAATTTTAAATTTAACCTACGAATTCAAATTTTAAAAAAATAATAATTTATGTATCTTTATCTCATATTATCTTTTTAATTTAAATTTGAACATGATATCAGTGACTTTTAATATTAAAATATTGTTGAAATGATTAATTTTTCATTAATACTAATTATAATATTTTATTAATTTTGACACTAATTATATTTTTATTTAAATTGTCAGGATTATTTTTATTGCTTTAGTTGTAGACTAAATATTATTTCACGTCCAATACTAGTCAGAAATTTTTTATAAATAGCTAAAACGACCATTATTCTTTTATAAACATGAACTAGATGTTTTATGCCATTTTTATAATTATAATGTTGTTCATATCTACCCAGTTATATTTTATCATCTATGTTAATATTATTTGTTGTCAATAGTTTATTATGATTTTTTTTAGTAAAACTTTTGATTAACATAAAAATATTAGGATTTTTTTACTTAATATTCATCGGAAAAATTGACTAAAAAAATTCAATAAACAATATCATAAAAATAATATCAATTAATTTTAACATAAATAATTGTGATAAATATTTTAAAAAGACAATTTCAACTAACACGTGTCAAAGTGAAAATAAAAATAACATCAAACAAAATTATTAAAAAAATTGATATTGATGTGGTTTAATTGTTAATAATCATTTGAGGTTTAAATAATTTTTATATTTAATATAATTTAAATATTTTATTAAAAAACAAACTCAATAAACTTTAATTTACTATAAAAAGAGGTTGCTAAACAAGAAAACATTTCAAAATAATAAAATTATACTCATGATATTACTAAAATAGTAGAAGAAATATGTGTTTAATAATCTATGATAACAAACTTTGTCTATTAGTTAATAATTATTGTTATCATAGGCCATTTATCAATGTAATTTACTTTAACACTGTCCTAGAATCACAGAAAAAATAACATTTAAAATAAAATAAAATAAAATAAATAATTTAGATATACTGTATATATACATGGTTTATGTAATTATTCAGAATTAAAATCTAATAAAATCATTTATTATGTAAATTTTCAAAATTAAAAAGTCATAGAAATAAATTGTGTAATATTTTATGTTAAATTTTTTTTTTTAAAATATTAACATAGTGTTAAAAATACAGAATGTTTTGGTTTGAATATGAATTAAAATGGAAACACATTGAAAGCATGAACACCAACAACCGGTCCAGATTTCGGAACCTTCTTTGACTGTCCAAAACCAAAACGAATGGATCCACACGTGTGTATCAGTGGCTTAATCCAACGGTGAAGAATTTGGTCAACACCATGATACAGCGGATCAGAGTGCATGCAGTGATAAGCAACAGTGGGATGTGACAGCGCCGCCAAGACATCACATAACGAGGTTTGTTCTCAATGGAAGAAAAATGAAATGTAATAATTTTGTCATGTTTTTCTATTCACCTTTGTTTAGTTGACAGAGTAATGTAGAAGGTTTATTTTCTTACAATTTATTTGGCATCTTATGAAAACTTGTTTTTTGTTTTTCACTTCGTCACTTAACTATACCATCGGCATCGCCAACTATTTTCACCTCATAAACCTTTTTAATTTTTAATCATTTTCTTAAGTAGATATTGTAAAAATATAACAAATTAACATTATTGGTAACCACATTATGTAAAACACATAATATGAAAACTTATTTCCAAGTCAACTGTTGTCACTTGTGGTCCTACATATTTTGATAATCTCCGTGGAATCTATATAGTATCTTTATTTATTTTTTATTTTTTATTATAGAACCAACTTTAGTCAACTAAATTTAATATAACACTGAGTATTTCACTGTTTTTTTTTCTTTTTCATATTAGTAAGTTCTGTGAACTTCTTTTCCGTTTATTGTATCGTTTATATTATCCTTTTAGTATTGTTTTTCTTCGGAAATTAAATTTGTAAGTCTCATTTGTTACTTTCTAAGTTAAAAAAACAGCAATTTTTTTTAAACATTAGAGTAAGTAACTCTTGTTTTGAGGAATCATTCAACTTTCTTTTTTCACTTTATGTAAATATCATAGTTTTAATTAATTAATTATTAGATATTTGAGTCAATATTTAAAACTATTTTAAATCAATATATCATCTAAATTATAAATTGAGAGAACATTGAATATATATTCTTCAAAGAATTTGAAATAAAGTTTGTATTGTTTATTTCAAAGAATTTAAAGGTAAAAGTAAATAGATTTGAATGAGAAGTTTGTGAAAAATTGTAAAATTTTTGATGGATGTGATAAATAAAAAAATGTTGTGATAGATTAAAATATAAAATTACAGTTTTATCATTGTCATTAAAATAAATAGAAAATAAGATCTTATTATTTTTATTAATAATATTATTACTATTATTAAGATCAATAATTTTTTATTATTACTACGATTATTATTATTATTATTATTATTATTATTATTATTATTATTATTATTAATCACCCACATATTTTGCTTCTCCACTTTCATATCAACGCACCAGAATACCAATACCAATGTAATGACCATTTCATAATTTTGCTTTCAATCCTCTCAAATCCTCTAGTCTCAAGAAATATGGGTTTTAATATTATTTTGTCAAATTCGTACCCAAAAAATCCACACAAATCAAATGAAGTAAACAACATGCATTTGTCATTGATTGGGTATGAGTATTAGTATGGGAAATACACGTTTTTTCCATTTGGGTATGGGAATAGGAATGAAAATGTACTTATCTATCATGTTCCCATTTGCGTTATAATACACATCCTCACACTATCTATTTCTCCATTTAAATTATTAAAATATTTATAATTTATTAAATAACCTTATTTATTAATACTCACACACACACACACACACACACACACACACACACACACACACACACACACACACACACACACACACACACACACACTAAAAACAA
>Ga0214544_1009943_pt1 | contig 14453 bp, 8 predicted proteins | sample CNSS3metaG_FD_160074 | JGI IMG/M metagenome (GOLD analysis project Ga0214544, IMG submission 160074) | Root nodule microbial communities from cowpea collected in UCLA plant growth center, Los Angeles, California, USA - CNSS3 | ecosystem: Host-associated > Plants > Roots > Nodule | place: USA...
TTGAAATCCTAGTTCAACCACTTCTTCTCATATTCCAACTTCATGCAATTTCACCACACATATTACCAGTCATAACAATTCATGCATATCATAACTAAGTTCATATTTTAACATTTAAACATAGCTTTATCCATTAGAAACAGAGAAATAACACTCAGCTGCAGAGGTTCTCGCCCAGGCTGAAAGGTCTCGCCCAAGCGAAAAGGGCTCTCTCGCTTAGGCGAGTCATTCTCGCCTAAGCGAGGCTCGAAACAGAGAACAACCTAAACTCTGGGCGAATTCTCGCTCAGGCTAAGTTGTCTCGCTTAGGCGAGAGTGACTCTCGCTCAAGCGAGACTGGCTCGCCTAGGCGAGATCTCGCGCAGAAACAGGAGATGAGTTTCTGGTGTTTTCGCTCAGGCGAGAGCTGCTCGCTTAGGCGAAAATACCAGATTCCCAATTTGTTCTCACATGCAACAGTAAAGAAATCTAGCACAATCCAAGCATACACTCAATTACACAGTTCAAGCACTCATACAACAATCAATCATGCAATTCAAAGTCATCAGAATGATTTCTATACGAAATTCAAGTAAAACAGTTAGCTTCCCTTACCTGTTATCCTGTTTAGACAACTTTATAAACGTCAACGCCTCAAAAACGTCAACACTTCTAACTCCACAGGATGCTCTATCTACACATAGAAACATCACAAGAACGATCAGGACATAACGTTATGATCACTGATCAACAGAGACTCATACTGATGATTAAAACGTCGCATGCAAGCGGAAGAAGGCTTGCATGCAACAGAAAACAGAAAAGACTAGAAAAGAGAGCGGAAACTCAACTTACCCGAACGGAGAAACTGATCGGTCCAATTTGAAGAGCTCGCCGAGAGGATCAATCCTACGGTCTCGGTTCTTCAATCAGACGACCAGAGAGACAGAACCTCTAGAGAGAAGTCAGAGAACTCTAGAAAAGTGGTTTCTAGAGAGATGGTGTGTTTTAAAATAATGAAACTCGTTTATAACAATTCTATTTATACTAAAGCCTTTTAATATTAAAATATTTGAGTCTCACTATTTTTAAACCACTATCACTTTTAAAACGCCATTTTCTAGGGTCTTACACAAGGTAGTTATTTTATTAAAACATTTTAGCTAAAATGTCCTTTTATCTACTATTAACTTGTTTTTACTGAAATATACTTATATTATTAAAAAAAAATCAAGACAAAGAATCACGTGATTAAAATTTGTAAAACAAGGATAAATTAGAACTACGAGTAACTTTATATTTAGATCAACCATTTTAAAAGTCACTCAATAATAGTTTCTAATTGAGTAATATTTCTTTACATAATAGTATATTTTAATTATTTTTGAGAAATGCAACAATCAGCGTAGTTTTTGCTACATTTTTTTCACCTAAAATTAGACCAATAGGAGAACCCCTAACATAACTACTTTTTTCTTTTTTAAATTCCTACAAACCACCCATAGAAATTGAGAATATTCATCCTTATTAAGTGTACATAATATTGCGCAAGTAGAAAATTAATGAAAATGTGTGGAAAAAAAAAAACATGTATAGAGTATTTATTTTCCAACATTTCTTTTGGTTTGCTTTTATAGTTTATAATACACGACACAAAAGATTGTAGTGCACAAGGAAAGAATAAACAATATTTGAAACTTATTATTCTTTTCTTTCCTCATTTAGCACGTCATGATTCTAAGCCTTTTCAGAAGTTGTAATGTGGTTATTTTATCAACAAAAGTAATTTAATTGAAATCTAGTAGTTTATTCAATCACAAATGGTAAGCAATAAGTTTGTTTATATTTAAAATTATCCAAATCTTAAGTTTAGATGTGAGTTTTCAAAAAAGTAATTTAATTTTTAGATAATTTAATATATATTTTGGGCAAAAATATTATTCAAAATAGAGATTTCAGAATAAATTAAAGTTATACCAATTGAGAAAATATTTTGATTACTTGTAATTGGAAAATTTTAAATATCACTGAAAAGGTAAAAGAAATATTTAAAAAACTCATTTTCCCTTTTTTTTCTCCATTTTGAATTTTATTTTTCTTCTTTTTAAGGAGAAGAAAAATAGAGAATACAAAGCACAGAGAGTCTCTGCTCCTTATTCTCTGTATCCATATCGTCTCAAAACTGTATTGATATTTGTAACTTAAACATCTATTTAAATAAAATAATTCACATATGGTAGAAATTAAAATATTTTTGAAAATTAAAATTTTGAATTTAAAAAATTAAACTGATATATTCAAATAACATTTAAAAAACAAACCTAATTCAATTAAAACCAATTCAAATGTGAAAATCTCTAAATTGGGTGAAAGATACTTTTTTATATAGGCTATTTTGAACAAAATAACTATAAATTTAAGCATCCAAACTACACAAAATGAAAATAATATATAGCAACAAGCCCCTTTAAACAAGTTATTGAATTTCGAGTCTCATGGATTAAAAAATATGATTGAGATGAAAGATCCACAAGAAATGATCAAACAAATTCTTCCAAAAAATTTAATATTCATCAACAAAATCAATGAATATTTTACACCACGTGGTTCCATTACAAGAGATGAAAATTTTCAAGAAGGATTCAGAATCAGTTCCACTACATGATCAATGATCTTATTAAACATGACATGAACATGAACTGATATTTTCACAAAGGAAAAGCCCAATTGAGAAGTAGTGATATTTAGCAAAACAAAAGAAGCTTTGAAATTTCCACTAAAATTTCGTGGAGGCACTATCAACCGTATAAGCCAAAACAATAAACGACAAGGACCTAAAAAATTGATGTTACCAAAGACACCAACACCAGCCAAAAATCAAAATCATAATCAACAAAGATTCAACATGCAAAAGATAGAATAGGTACCACAATCAAAAACACTAGTTCAAAACGAAACTCTCTAATGTGACATCAACACAAAGAAACATTGTTGTGACTACTCAGTTAAATGTGCTTCTCTGCCCAAACATTTCAAGGGCAACAATATATGATAATTGAAATCTAGCAAAGGTTCAATCAAAGCCATGTTCTAGGACAACCAATAGACATAGTAATATATGAGCCAAGGATGACTTCCCTATGGAACACAGGCAATTGTTTTCTCCAACTGAATGCAGAAAAATAACTTGCTGGTGTGTCACATAAGGACTGATAGACGATGCTGGTTTCCACCACCACGACCACCACTGATATCAGCAGAGTAACCCTGCATGTTCCTTCCGAGATGAGAAGGGTAACCACATAATCTAAAGTCTGGTTGATGTTGCTGGAAGAGATCACCACTGTTCGATGCAGTAGTAAAATCTGAACATGTGGTTGTGGAAGCACCATCTCTGTAGTTCAAACGAGCCTTAGATTCTGACATGTTTCCCCTCAGTTTCAAATGAGTACAGCTTGAAACATCTAAGCCATGGTTCTGTGAAGAGGGTTTAGACTCTTCATGCTTCTTGGTATTCAAGAAGCGTCCACCAGAACCTCTAGCTCTCTTCAATGCATGTAAATGGCGAGACTCGTGAAGATATGGCTGAAAAACAAATGTTGTGGAGAGAAAATGAACTTAGAAGGAAAAGGAAACAAAAGAGAAGTATGAGAAATGCCGTATAATCGCTCTTTAACGCAACTGTTTGTTAAAACTAGGAATTTTGTGCTTCACAGGAAGTTTTAACAAACAGTTGTGTGTTGAAGAGTGATTTTACAGCATTTCTAGATGGTAAAAATACACTTACTTTCCGTTCTTTGATGAGTTTGTTTTGTGCTTCAAGTTTTGCCCGGTATTGTCTGCGCCTCAAAATAGCATGGTACTGCTTTGCATTCACAAATATAGGCTCCTCACTGAGATCAAGTGGCAGAGGAATTCTAGTAGTAGCCATTCCTATGAGTTGTGCAGGATGAATCTGGCCATATTTTGATACCATGTTTCAGAATATAGTAATGCACATAATTTGTCTTAGTGTTACTAAGATGCAATTTAATGGAAGTTTAAAGGCATTATGTGACTTTGTTAGGTCACTTAATTAAACTAGAGAATCAACACGTCATAAGAGAATCAAAATACTCAAAGCTTGATTATCCATAGAAGGCTAATTTCTTTTTTCGACAACTCGGCATAAAGGTTAACAAGAGTAACCATGTTGTCTGGTAAAGAGTGCATTAAGTTTATAAAATAAAGAATACCTTGAGTCAAAGATAAGAAATAATAATAATAATACAAACGATGAAAGAATAAGAACTAATGAGGTGCAAAGGAGAGCAAAGAAACATTTTTAAACAAAAAGATTCTTCATAAACATACTTTATGAACTATGAGAATCTGTAAGGTTGGCAAGCTAACAGTGGCACAACAAATAGTAAAAACTAATTAAGCATAGATGATTGCTGAAAAGATTCTCAAGGATGTATAATAATAAGTAAAATAAAGGCACTATTCGTGATTCATTTAAATAAGTATAATTAAAGGTATTAACAGGGAATACAGGAATCAACCACAATAGCATCTACTTATAGTAACATATATCCAAAAGTCTCTCAGAAAGCTTCCAATCATATTAAAACTGCTAATAATAAGAGCAGCATGCTTTCCCAAAACCCCTTTACCTTATTTCTAAGTCAACAGCATAACAAAATCAGAAAACACAAAGTGGAGCAATTAGAAAGTGAAAACCTCATTACACCAGATCTAAACAAAGCACTTTCCAGATACACCATAACCTGATGCCATGAGTCTGTCATACTCATACAGTTATTTTATCAATTTGTTTGCATGATAAATCTTTAACTCACTGAGATGAAGACAAGCTGACAAGAATAAACAAATAGTGAAAAAAAAATGAATAGACTCCAAAAATCTTACATTAGGTTGTGGCCCATATGGAGAAGCTAGTAGGCCACTAAAGCATGGCTCAGCAAGATGGAATGCAGTATGAGCCTGAAAAGAAAATTATAAGAAAAGAGATTTTGCAAACAATATCAGTTCACTGAGATACAATCAAGCATCAACTTACAAGTGGCTGGTTGTGACACAGTTGTGAAGGAGGGAAGGTAAAATCCTGACCCCGAACAGATGATCTGATTACTCCTTCCATACTTTTTCTCCCAGTTGTGTTAAGTGTTGAACAAGCAGAAGAATTGCTACACTGGACTGAAATTTGACCTATTTACCAACATCCATTAAGCAAAAAGTGTTTTCTGATATTGATTAAGTGCATGATCAGGATTAATGTTGGAGAGTTCAAAAGCACTTTTGAACAGATCTTTCATTCTCAATCCATGCATTGGATCAAAAAGTACTTCTAGAGCTTTAAACCAAACATGCACTAAGCATTCTAAGGAGAATATCACTTCTAACAGTAACATCATAATCATAAATTGCTATTATTTTACTCTTCATTACTAGGTGAAAACATAGGTATATATTAGAAGTACCTGATTGAGCTGAACCAACTTCTGGATAAGATTGACCAGTTGATTGAGATGAAGAAGAATCTCGGTCTTGATATTGAAGATTCAATGGCTTAGTCTTATGGCATTGCTGCGGCAGAACACCCATTTTCAAGGTCAAACCTCTGGACATGGATGATTGTTGAACATCAGATTCAGAGGAAGCCCCCCATGATGAGCATCCAAGGGCATAAGGATGGGTAGAACCAGAGCGTTTCTCAATTAAGTTCTTCATTGTTTTCCTCAATGGATCAAGCCTTACTTAGAGTACTTACCTACAAACAGAGAACAAACTATGATCTAAAAACACTTCTCAGCAACTAGTAATGAACATTTCAGTTCACACATGCACAACAAAACAAGTCAAAAAGGTTGAAGCAGCTACTGTTCTAAAACAATTATAGCTTGTGTATGAGAAAAAACTACCATCTTTGCATGTCACCTTGTGGCATGTGTATATCCAGAAAATGAAGGTTATGTATTGGAAAAAAGATATAGGGAAGAGAAAAACATTATCTTTTAGTAAACAGACTTAAAAGCAAAGTAATCAGACAATATAAAATGCCATGCAGAAACTCCTAAAGAGCAAGAAGAAATCGCATGAGACCAGAAGTTTCCTTTGTTTAAAGTGTAGAGTAAGAACTGTGGTTTTCACCCACTAACAAAGATATATACCAATAATAATAAGAAAGTTAATAAATTTCTTTAAAAAGTATGAGTACAGGAATCTTCTACATTTCCGCAACCTTTACAAAGCAATCCAACAAAGAATCTTGATTCAACACAACAAAATAGACAGATAGAATGCATGTGAACCGTTAAATGAATTTGTGAATAAAAAGAGAAACAAAAATATAGAGATGTTAGGAGATAAGAAAGAAAAAAGAAAAGTGAGGAGTGGAAAGAAAAGGAATTGTTTCTTTTAAAGACTTTTAACAGCATAAAAAAGCATGCCAAATTTGAAAAGCTTCTTCAAAAATGGTTAATTCCCAGAATATTCACAGAAACAAGAAACAAAGTCATTACCAAAAACAACAACAATATCGTATCAACCATCAGCATATACAAGCCTGTCTGCCTTACACATAACAAGAAATCCTCTATCTAAGACCAACCTCAGATTCACTACTACCATGCCAAAAAAAAAAAGATTACTTCTTTCAAAAAAACAACAAAATCTTTGGCAGAGAAATAAACAGTAATGGAAAAAGAGAATGAAGGAAGAGATGTACGGGAAGGAACAGTAAAAAGAGAGAAAGACATCTTGAAAAATCAGTAAAGTGGAGAGAAACAAGAAAATGGGATTTTGGTACTAACCAAAAGCTGTGTGCATGTACATGTATGTACTTAAAAGCTAAGAAGAAACTCTCAATCTGAAACAGAAGCTGAAACTGAAAGTGGTACCCCACTATTGTCTCACACTCCTCCACTTCATCACCCACTTTGAAACTTTCTATTGAATTTAACCCTTCACTTGTGTTGCTTCTGATCCCTTTAAAGTACACAGCCACAGACTTGAAAAACTATGAACTCTCTTTCTCTCTCTCTCTATATCTCTGCATTAACATAGTCAATTAAGTTCAGGTTCAAAACTCAAGCGTAGTCTCTCACCACTCACCTTCCACAGACCACACCACCAGCTTTCTCAATTCTCCATTATCAAAAAATATTATTATATTATCGTCATTAACGTTAAAGGGAGAAAAGAAAAAGGGTACCATGAAATAAAATCCATTTATGAAGTAACCTTTTTTCTATGGTGACATTGACCTATGACGATGTGAATATGATCACATCCTAATCTGAATAAAAGGGTTTTGGAAAGTAACAATAAAATATTGAAGGGCTGCAATTGATTATTGTCGTGTTGTGGTGTTGTGGTACGTTGAAATTTTCATAGGGATTTGGGGTTTGGTTTTAAATATTAGGGCTGCAAGTTTCAACCTCATTTCAGACTGTGATGCCTCCTACTCATAGACTTCTGTGTTCTTCATAAATGCACTTCTTCACTTCTTTCATTCTTCTTCACGCGCTTCTCTTTCACTTTTCTTTTTCTTTCACACTACCTTTCCCTTTTTCTTATCTATCTTTCATGGATTTTCATGAACTAATCCTAAATCTTTACCTCTTTAACACATCAAACAGAGGGAAAAAAAGTGCAAGAAGATGAAGGACTATAACATTAACTACTTTTCCACTCTTCTTAAATTATCAAAATTTTAAATGACTTGGTACTTCTCATTTTCAAAACTTAAAATGATATTATTTTTATTATTTTTATTAGTATTATTTTATTTAGAAGTGAACTTTTATGCACATGAAATCGTTAATACTCTTCTCTAGATTAGATATTAATAGTAATAAAACCAACGAATATATTTTGATGAACATGATAAAATTTTAAAACCTGGGCTTTAAATTTTAACTCAATTTAAAAAAAAAATTAAAATGAGTTATTTCATCTTATTTTTTAAGTTGAGTTTTTAACATATTTACATATTTATTATTGATCTTATATTATGAAGAATAAAAATAATAAAATAAAAAATTATGAATATTTTTCTTCGTAAAATTTATTATTTTTTAAAAGAATCACGGCAACTGAAAATATAAAAAAAAAATAGTAGAAAAAAATATTTTCTATATATCAAGTGTTAAAATAAATATTTATAAAATTAGAGACTATAATAAATTGTGTTTATAGTTTCAAAAGACTAGAATAAAAATGAAGTAGATGTGTTTGACGTGCTTATTATAACGTCTACTTTTTTTATTATTACCTAGTTAGTTGTGTATTCTTGTTAATATTTAAGATTAAAAAAGCATATAAATTGCATTAAATAATTATTAATTATTAAATAATCTTCATCTTTCTTCTTTTTCTTTATTGTTAGAAGTGAATTTTGATCCAAGTGATTATCAAAGTTATTGAGAAGACCGTAAAACTTGAAATTTGGTAAAAGTCGTGCTATCAAACATTCTAACGGATTAAAAATATTAAGTTTAAGATAAATCAGAATTTATTTTTTTTACATAAAGAAAAATTATTATAATTTTGTTGTTCTAATTTTATTATATTTTGCCCTCTTAAACTTTTGTACTCTCTTAAATAAATTTTTGACACTTTCAAAATTTGTAAAAATAACTATTACATGTGTTTATATATAGAAAATATTATATGTATATTTTTGAGTAAATTTTGAATATAATAAGAAGTGTATGTGTTAAGGAATGGTTGAAAACTTTATGCATGGAAATGTACATAAATCGGAGACTTTTATGATTTTCTCTATTATTTGAAGATGGTTGTTCTTATACAGATGGTTATTGAGTATTGCTCAAGTATTGGGTAATGATAACACAAATTGATAACTATTACTCAACCAATAAAGTAGATGCTTCAACAGTGATGTGTAGCTTAAGTAACAGTTTATAGTTTGAGCGAGAGAGACTGAGGAAACTCTCTCTCTCTAGTACAAGGATATCACTTAAGTGTTGTATTGGTCACTCAAACAATTTTGATGATAATGTGCACGAGTTCTAGAAACCTACTAAGTAATGCAAATCTCAAATTACATGTGTGTTGGTCACTCAAACATTGTAGAATAGTGGGGTGGAGGCTCTAAAACTTGTTGGAAGATATCTAAAGTATATATTGCTCGAACGTTATGTAGATGCTAAGTAAAGAATGTTAGTGTGGAAAAATTAAAGACTAATTATGAGCTTTTGAGAAATATCGTTGAAACAACACAATATCGCTAAAATCATAATGGTCTTCCTAGTAATGGAATATGAAGTTGCTCAAACAACGTATGTCTGAGAAAATTATGATTATATGTTGTGCATTTTATATGTGAGTTTAATCATATATTATTCATGGTGATCAATAAAATTATGTGATTATATATATTAATGTATGATACATAGATAAGAATTTCGATATGATATTTGTCTTGTATGAGCGACACTTATAGGTGGATGATCAATGTTGAACTCACTCACACACACATACACTTAATGTGATATTTTTATGATATACGAGACATTTTATGAATAATCCTTTATAGGTGTATGTGATATTTTACGAGTGTATTTAATGTGTGAGATAGCTAAAATGATAGTATGTCTTTGGGAGTGTCATTAAACACATCTATCATCAATGTAAATGAAATATTAATATATATTCTATTGCATTATGTGACACTTACATTGTACATTAACAATGTAACTACAAATTATGACATCTTGTGTTGTGACAATGTTTCAATATATACTTTTCATTAAAATGTGATGATAAATATCTTTATTTTAATATCTATATATTTGTTTACTGTGTTTTGATGATCTTAGTAATAAATCATATATATATATATATATATATATATATAAAATAATTATTTAAAAATATAAAAATATAATATTATATAAAAATTATCATCAAAAGGATATATATTTTATAATAAAGAATTGAATGAACTAAAATTTATTTAATAGTTTAAAATGAAAACTAATATGGAGTATAAACACACCACCTTCTCTCTATATCTAATTTAAAAAGTGAGTTGCTACATATTTTTTCAATTTGCATATTTGAGTTCCAATCAAAACAAGTTTAAACATAATATATGCTATATAGTCAAAACACATATGTAATAATGAACATAAAATTAGATTATCAGGAAGGACAGAATTTTGTCATGTCTTACAAAATAAAATAAAAAATGACGACCCATAAGTGTTGGTAGCTAATCATGGTGTCCTATATTCATATTTAATACTAGTTTTGATGGTTACAAAAAATTACGATATATTAGCAAAACCGTAACAATATTTTAAATTTATTTTTGGAAGGTGGTTGTCCTTTTCATTTCCTTATTATACCCTGTTGCTTTTCTTTACTATTTAAATTTAATGGAAGACAATTGCAACTTATGTTTCATGAGATAAATTAAAAAATATATATTATGTACAACATATTATGTTGAGTTACAATACAATATATTATATTACAGAAAGTGGATATAATGGAAGGTGATCTGCACTAAATTAAGTTGATCATACAATCATATTTAAAACTTTTACTTAAAATTCAATTTGTACAATTAAGAATTTTAAGACTATTTAATTTGGAAAGTCAGAATAGTTTAAGTTATTTTTGTTTAGTGTTTCTAAAACAGTTTTAATTTTTTTTTATTTTCTGAAAGTAGAAAGATAAAAATTCATAAGATGTATGGAGATACACGGTGCATAGACATAGTGTCAAAACTTAGAAAAAAATATAAGGATGTCAAATTAAATTTTTTATACATAATTATTTTTTTAGTTAAAAAAAAACTTTTCATTTTCTCTTTTCATTTCTTTTACTTAAAACAAACACACGTAATAGTAAAATAAAAAAAAAAAATATGACTATCATTCATTATTATATCATGATATCAAACCACCAATACCATTTTAGATAAACTCTTTGTACCTTATCAATTTGATTTAGTGGTCATTGACAAATTTGAGGACGTTTTTTCCGAATCGCGTTTTAATAAAATTTTAAATTTATTATATGCAACTCTAGGAACTTTAGATATTTGTTTTTCATTGTCATGAATTCTTGGTTCCCATGAAATTTCTCAAATTTAGTTAACCAAATGCCTTTTTTTCATCTTTATCACAATCCTTCCTTTTTAAAAAAAAATCAATTCTTTTACTCTTTATCATAATCTTTGTAATATAAATTTATCATATCTCACTTATTTAGAAAAAAAGATAAAATTTATCTTCACAAATCACAATTATCACATTGCAAAACATTACAAAACTCATACCACTCTAATTAAATAAGCAACACTATATAAATTCAAAACTTTAAAAAATTAATTATACGTAGTGAAAAACATAAAATCTCTAAATTTCATATATGTAAGGATTATACTAATTTGGAAAAAATTATAATTAGGGTTCATACTAATTTCATAAAAGAATCCCTAAAATCATAATTAGGGTTTATATAATTTGGGATAAACTTGATTTGGGACAAACATCCTAAAAATAATCATAAATCTAACATACATAAGTCATAATAAGATATTAACATTGATATGTGAGAGATCATGTGAGAATGTATACTTCAATTTCAATATATGTGTTTCCCAACCTTTGTTTCCAAATCATAAATCTTAACATTTATTTCTCCTCACACACTTTCATATACATGGTGAAAAAAATCGTATAGCCAGAAAAAAAATACCTATTATCTCTTATAAACCAATGTCTTCTTTAAACTTTGTTATTCAATCTTTATTTAATTTTTTTTTATAATTTTCCACAATATAAACTTAATATAAATAAGGTTTAAACATACATTTGATTCCTATTTTTGTTGTTTTTATCCAATTTGACCCCTATTTTTTTTTGTTTTTATTTAATTTGACCCATATTTTCGTTTTGTATTCAATTAGGTACTCATTTTCGTCAAATTTTGGTGAATTTGGTCCATTTTACTAACGATGTTTAAAATGTATATATGTATGTATGTATGTGTTTGTGTGTGTATGTATGTATGTATGTATGTATGTATGTGTTTGTGTGTGTATGTATGTATGTATGTATGTATGTATGTATGTATGTATGTATGTATGTATGTATGTATGTGTTTGTGTGTGTATGTATGTATGTATGTGTATGTGTGTGTATGTATGTATGTATGTATGTATGTGTTTGTGTGTGTGTGTATGTATGTATGTATGTGTTTGTGTGTGTATGTATGTATGTATGTATATGTTTGTGTGTGTATGTATGTATGTATGTATGTATGTGTTTGTGTGTGTATGTATGTATGTATGTATGTATGTGTATGTGTGTGTATGTATGTATGTATGTATGTGTTTGTGTGTGTATGTATGTATGTATGTATGTGTTTGTGTGTGTATGTATGTATGTATGTATGTGTATGTATGTATGTATGTATGTGTGTGTATGTATGTATGTATGTATGTGTTTTTGTGTGTGTGTGTCTGCGTGTGTCTGTGTGTGTATGTGTGTATGTGTGTATGTGTGTATGTGTGTGTGTATGTATGTATGTATGTATGTATGTATGTATGTGTCTGATGAGCAATTTGAAAGTCTATTAAAGAAATCGTACAAAGGAAAACAAATGTATAATTAAAAGTATGATAAGATAAAAAATACCTTAGAGATTTAAGAAAACTTTTTACATATCAATATATATACTTAATGGTTAAAAAATAACGAAAATTGTTTTAGCGAACCAAAAAAATTCTTTAAATAAAACAAAAATTAATAATAATAAGTAAAAAAAAAATTATATTACCTAGTAAATGAAATGTTTATGCTATTAAACACTTAAATTGATAGTATTAGACATACTCATGTGAAAGGAAAATATATAATAAATAAAAATATGAAAAAAATAATAGAAATATTCAAATATGAGACATAAAAAGATTTTAATTGACATACATCATTTTAACATAATTATATAAATGTTATAATAAGATGAAAAATATATTGGAGATGAATGCGTTTCATGACAAACCAAATAATTAAAAGAAATAATATATATATATATATATATATATATATATATATATATATATATATAGGATTACTTAATTAATTGTGAATATTTTAATAATTTAAACGAGGACGGAGATATGGCGGAGACGGTATTATGGCGCGGGGATATGTACATCCTCATACCTAATTGAAAAAGTCGAGGATTCCCCATACCCATACCCATACCCAAACCCAATCAATACGGGGATTCTCCGTCAAAACAGGGACGGGTTTGGGCAATACCCACGGGGCGGGTGTATTTTCCATCTCTAATCCCATCCCAATTATGATCATAAAATTTCATCCTCGTTGTCATCTCCAATCCCAGCGGGTATACAACTTTTGACATATCTTCAATCCTACCGGATAACGAGTATATTCTTATGCTCATACCCATACCCATATTTTTACTCTTCCAACTATCAATTAAATAATTTATATAAAAAAATTTATAAATCACACCAATGAAATCCTGATACTATCAAAATATTAAATATTAAAATAACATACTCTTTTCTTTTCATGATGTCAAATATTAAGAAAAATGTTATAGTAGTATAAATCTCAAATTAAAGTATTGAATAACTACTAGACAAAATTCAAATAATTATATAAAAACTCAATAATTACACATTACTAAAATTTTATAATAACCAAAATATTTATTAATTTTATTGCATTCGATTTATCTATACATAGAAAAAAAAAGATATGATATAATAATTGAAATTGAAAATTTTAATTACTAGAATAGAATGTAGCTTTTTTATCAGATTCATTTTCACTCATGAGAACATATTTTTCTTTTAATTTTTTAACACCTACAAACAGCAAATGTAGAATATTAAATAAGAATTCATAAAAAAATACTAACAATATGTATTAATAAATTTGAGTAACTTACCTAGATGGTTTGAGTTTCATATCCAACATCTTGTACACATCAAAGCCTCTATAGTAATATAATGAAATCAACTATGGTGAGAAGTTAATATCTAGCCACCAATACTAAAAGCAGATTCAAAAGCTAGAGTTGTTATTGGAATAACTAAAACATCCCTTGCAATTGCTTGAAAGGTTGAAAACTTTAACCCATTTGTTTTCCACCATGGTAGGATATCAAATTCTTGTGTAACTGACAAATTATTTTCTTCAAAGTAATAACCCAACTTTGTTTTCATAATTGTAGTTTTGGATTTTTTTTTTCCTATTTTGCCATAAACTCTAAAAGTTCATTAGCATCATCATTAACAAAAATAAGAGCTACAAATTAAGAATCAAACATTCGCATGTACATGCATGTATGTATGTATGTATATATGTATGTATATATATATATATATATATATATATATATATATATATATATATATATATATATATATATATATATGTATATATGTGTAT
>Ga0214544_1009944_pt1 | contig 14450 bp, 13 predicted proteins | sample CNSS3metaG_FD_160074 | JGI IMG/M metagenome (GOLD analysis project Ga0214544, IMG submission 160074) | Root nodule microbial communities from cowpea collected in UCLA plant growth center, Los Angeles, California, USA - CNSS3 | ecosystem: Host-associated > Plants > Roots > Nodule | place: USA...
GGCCTCGCCTTGCGCAAAGCGGCGATCCTAGCTAATGGAACGGCATTCGGAGCGTGGCGCAGCCCGGTTAGCGCACTAGTCTGGGAGACTAGGGGTCGGAGGTTCAAATCCTCTCGCTCCGACCATCAAGCCCTTTGATCTGCAAGGGTTTTTGATTTCGGGGCTGGCACCAATCCACCGCCGAATGAGAACAAATAGGCGCCGGTTTGCACAGTTCGGCGCAAAAACTCCCAAAATAGTCCCGAAATGCGTTCTTGGACCGTTCGCTAAGGAGGCGCTGAATGCTGGCACCCCCTGAAACGAAAAGCCCCGTGCCAGCTGGGGAGCAAGGGCACAGGGCGGGATCGCAGAGTTCAATTACAAGCAACGCAGAATCTGACACCTCGCTGATCTCTCTTCAAGCGGCCAAGCTGAGGCGGATCTACTGTTTTGGCTACACCATCGCCAGCCTCGCCTTCGCGGGAGGCCCGCGATGAATGTCATTGCTCAATTCCCGGTCAAAGATGCGTGGCTGGCCCAATGTATCAGCGAAAATGGCAGACCGCTCCCGATCGTCACCAATGCGCTGGTCGCTCTCCGGCGAGATCCGAACATCAGCGACGCCTTCGCATATGACGAGATGCAGCGTTGCGTCATGCTGCTGCACGAGATCGGCGAGCCGTTCGCGCCGTTCAATTCTAGGCCCGTGCTGGACGAGGACGTCACAATACTGACGGAGTACCTTCAGAAGGCAGGCATCCGCAGGATCGCCCGCGATACGGTACGCGATGCGGTCAATGCCTGGGCGCGCGAGCGCAGCTTCCATCCTATCCGCGATTGGCTTCAGAGCCTTATCTGGGACGGCCAGAAGCGCGTCAACGTATGGATGACGACGAAGCTTGGCGCCGCGCTCAATCCCTACACCCAGGCGATCGGGAAGATGTTCTTGATCTCCCTTGTCGCTCGGATCTGCGAACCCGGAGCCAAAGTGGACTACATGCTGGTGCTGGAGGGTACCCAGGGCGCCATGAAGTCCTCGGCCTGCGCCATACTGGGTGGCGACTATTACTCTGACAACCTTCCCGAGATCGGCGAAGGTAAGGACGTCTCCCAACATCTTCGTGGCAAGTGGCTGATCGAGATCGGGGAGATGCACGCGCTGAAGCGTGCCGAAAGCGCGCAACTCAAGGCGTTCATCACGCGGCAGGTCGAGCGTTACCGGCCGAGCTATGGCCGCTTTGAGGTCACCGAGCCTCGGCAGTGCGTATTCATCGGCACTACCAATAAGGACGCGTATCTCAGAGACGAAACTGGAGGACGTCGTTTTTGGCCTGTGAAAGTCGGGCAGATTGATATCGCAGGGTTAGCTGACGATCGCGAACAGCTCTTTGCGGAGGCGTTTCAACTCTACAAAGAGGGCGAGCCATGGTGGCCAGATCGCAATTTCGAAGGACAGCATATCAGGCCGGAGCAGGAGGCGCGATTTGAAGCGGACGCCTGGCAGGACCCGATCGAGAACTACCTCGCGACCCAGCACAAGGTGACCGTCGGTCAGGTCGCCAAAGAGGCCCTGTTCATGGAGGCCGCCAGGATCGGCACGGCGGACCAGCGGCGGATTACCGGCATTATGGAGCACCTCTGCTGGAAGCGGGACAACGACGGCAAGCCCGACTGGCAAGGCAAGAGGTGGTGGATCAAGGCGGACTAACCATGGCGCACTGCGCACCACAGCCCACATCCAATAGAGGGGTGGTGGCTAATGGAGCTTCTATAGGGAAATTCGGCTGTTCTGCGCTGTGTGCGCTGTGGTGGTGCTGTCTGAATGAGGAAAAGCGAAAGAAGACGACCAGATTGACTAACTTACAAGCAGCGAGCCTTTCGAGAGGACGTGAATGAACGCACCGAAAACACTGGGCGCCAACAATCCTGGGGATCGAAATGGGCGGCTGAAAAATCTTGGCGGATCGCAATCGGATCACTGGAACGATATTCTTGCCAATCAAGCCCTCCAGTCCCTCTGGGTGAAGAACTCCAGCCAGGAAGACCGTGACAAGCAATTGCATGCCACCCTTGCCGCGCTTGCCGGGATAGGGCCGAAGGACGAGCTGGAAGGCATGATGGCGGCGCAGCTCATAGCCGCCCACAACGCCGCGATGGAATGCTACCGGCGCGCCATGATCGGCGAACAGACTTTCGAGGGACGACGCGAGAACCTCGCCCAGGCCAATAAGCTATCGCGCACCTATGCCGCTTTGCTCGAAGCCTTGAACCGCCATCGCGGCAAAGGCCAGCAAAAGGTCACGGTCGAGCACGTCCACGTTCATGCGGGCGGGCAGGCAGTGGTCGGAATGGTCGCCCCTCCGGGGGGCAGGGGCGCGGCGAAAACCGAGGATCAACCCCATGCACTTGGATATGCACCAAGCGAAAAGATGCGGCGCGCGCACCCGGACGGGCAAGTCTTGCCGGTCCCCAGCGATGAAAAACGGTAGGTGTCGGATGCACGGCGGACCGTCTCCAGGTGCACCCAAAGGCAACAAGAATGCCTTCAAGCACGGCCGGTACAGCGCGGGCGCGATTGCACGCCGGCGCGGAATTTTGAGCCTGCTTGCCGCAATGAAGGATACAACCCGGCAAATAATCGAATAGGCAGCATCAAAATGCCGCGATCGAGAGTACGAGTTTGCTTGCAGGACGGCCTGAAGCTGGATCTGAACCGACTTGTTCGCAAGCAATTCATAAAGCCAGGCGCGAACATCGGCGTTCGGGGCATTACTTGGACGCACTCGTATTGGGGTGAAGTTGCCGCTGGCATGATCAGCGCCGACATGAGCGGCCAAGCCGAAGGCTGGCTTCGCATCCAGCTTGGCAGCTTAGACCAGCGCATCATTCTCGTTTCGCGTCGTCGCCATTTCGGTGGGCGACAATGGTATTTTGTCTGCCCTGTCAGGAACCGGCTCGCGTCTGTCCTGTGGAGGCCAGCGGGCGCTACCCGATTTTGCAGCAGACAGACTTGGGGCCGACGAGTTGCCTATCACTCCCAATTTATCGACGCGACGAACCGCGCTCATGCTGGAAAGGAGCGAATCAAGGCGCGCCTGATAGCGAATCTAGATCCGGACGAATGGGATTTTCCCCCGAAGCCGAAATGGATGCGATGGGCGACCTATAATCGCTTCGAAGAGCGGTTCGACCACTACGAGGATATCCTAGACGATGGCTGCGCTGGGCTCCTAGCCAGACTTTTGCAGAAATAATCCTTTGAAATCAGCGGGGGACCAAAAGTTAGCCAAGGGATTTCGATTCGCAGGAAAAGAGGAAATTGCAATGGCGAAGCAACGGACTGCAGCTTGCTGGAAAGCGATCTAAAGCTGGACCTGAACCGGCTTGCCTGAGGAGGATCATCCGGCTTTGCAGCAAGGTGGTCCGTCCGGCATCGCTTTGGACCACGGGAGGATCGCGAGCAGTGGGATCGATGCGGAAGCGAACCGCACGACGCATGGCTCACGCGTGGCTGGGCCAGGGCGTTCCGCGCCAGTCTTGCGGCTCGGTGAGGTAGCGTGGCAAATATGTGTTCGAGCCAGTCCCTCCATAGCTCTGCGATAGTGGTACGCCTTAATTGGTGGAGACAGTTGTTGATATGTCGGTGAGATGAAGTTTGATCGAGGGCCGCAATGATTAAGCGGCCGGGTTCTACAAATCTGCGGGGGCGAAATGCTTGATAAATCGGCGCGTTGGATGACGCTTGAGGAACTGGAGCGGCATCTCTGGCAAGCTGCGGATATCCTCCGCGGCCATGTCGACGCGGGGAAGTTCAAGGACTACATTTTCGCCCTCTTGTTCTACCGTCGACTTTGCGACGTGTGGGACGAGGAGTTCGAGCTCCTGCTGGCTCAGACCGGTGATCGGGAAGAGGCGGCCAATCCGGACGAGCACCGTTTCCACGTTCCACCGCAGCATCACTGGAGCGCCGTTAGGAAGCACTCCACCCAGATTGGGCAGCATCTGAATAACGCCTTCGCCGCGATCGAAGACGCGAATCTGCGCCTTCGCGGAGTGTTCGGCGATGTCGATTTTGCCAACCAGGAGCGCTTCCCGGATGCGCGGCTGGAGAAGCTGCTCGCCCATTTCGAGAAGCATCGGCTTCGTATTGTGGACGTATCGCCTGACATGCTGGGTGACGCGTATATGTATCTGATCGAGCAGTTCGCCGAGGGCGCGGGCAAAAAGGGTGGCGAGTTCTACACCCCTCGACAGGTCGTAAAGCTCATTGTTGAGTGCCTCGACCCTCAGCCGGGGATGTCGATCTACGATCCGACCTGCGGCTCTGGCGGCATGCTGCTGGAGGCTGTCCAGCATCTTAAGAACAAGCGGCAAGACCCACGCAGCCTGTCCCTGTATGGGCAGGAGAAGGAGTTGGACACTTGGGCGATCGCCCAGATCAACCTATTCCTTCATGGTATCGACGATGCCTTCATCGCTAAGGGAGACACCATTCTCGATCCCAAACGATACGACCCTCGCGCGCAGGAATTCACTCCAGGCGTCGGCGCCTATGACCGGGTTATGGCCAACCCGCCATTCTCGCAGAAGGTCTGGGGTCATGAGATCTGGATCAATGGCGATCCATTCGGCCGAGACACCTATGGCGTGCCGCCCAAAGGCTACGGCGATCTGGCGTTCGTCCAACACATGATCGCCTCGCTGAAGGATGACGGTATGCTGGGGGTGGTCGTGCCGCACGGCGTGCTGTTCCGGGGGGGCGCCGAGGGTCGCATCCGCGAGGCGATGCTAAAGGCCGACATCATCGAAGCCGTGATCGGGCTGGCGCCCAACCTCTTCTACGGCGCGGGTATCGCGGCGGGAATTTTGATCATCCGCAAAACCAAGCCGGCCGAACGGAAGGGCAAGGTGTTGATCGTTAACGGCGACGATACTTTCCAACAGGGCAAGTCGCAGAACCGTCTGACCGATGCCGATGTGCGGAAACTTGCTAATGCCTTCCACGGCTTCACCGACATCGACAAGCTGGCGCGCGTTGTGCCAATCGAGGAAATTGCGGCGAACGACTTCAACCTGAATATCAGCCGCTATGTCCAAACCGGTGCGGAAACTGAGGCCGCCGATGCGGCTGTCGAGGTCGCCAAACTCCAAGAACTGATCGACAAACGGAACGAGGCCGAAATGGTAATGTTCGGCCATTTGAAGAGGCTCGGTTATGTCCGCTGAGATGCCCGATGGGTGGCGAGAGGTGCCACTAGGGTCCGTATCTCAGATCGCCACCGGTGGAACGCCGAGCAGAAGCCAACAAGAATACTGGGGTGGCGATATCCCTTGGATGTCTTCCGGTGAAGTCAAACAACGCATTGTCAGGCGAGTGTCCGAGCGAATCACCGCCTTGGGGATGGCAAACTCGAACGCGCGCCTGCTTGAGCCGGACGTCATCATGATGGCCCTTAACGGGCAGGGGAGGACAAGAGGTAAGGTCGCGCTCCTGAAAATCGCGACTACCTGCAATCAGTCCCTGGCCGGGATCATTGCGGATCGCAAACAGGCACACCCGGAGTATCTGTTCCACTATCTGGACAGCATGTATCAGTACATCCGTGATCTTACAGGAGATGACGCTCGAAACGGCCTGAACCTAAAGATCATCGCATCCCTTCCCGTCAAGCTTCCTTCACTCGACGAGCAGCTGCGGATCGCGGAGGTTCTTCGGGTGGTGGACGACGCCATTGCCGCCCAGGATGAAGTGTCCCGCCAGTCGTTGGCTGTCTTCACGAGCACTGCGGAAGAGTGCTTCGTTGGCGGGAATTGGACCGCGTATCCACTAGGAGACCTCTGCGAATCGATACAGGTAGGTATCGTTATTCGGCCCGCCTCCTACTACGTCGAAACTGGCGGTGTTCCGGCGCTGCGTTCATTGAATGTTTTGGAGAACCGGCTCGCTCTGGACGACTTGGTTTACATTTCTGCGGAGGGCCACGCGGCGAACCAAAAGTCGAGCCTCCGAGCTGGAGATGTTGTTACTCGGCGAACCGGTGAACCTGGGAAAACCGCGATGATTCAAGCGGGGTTCGAGGGTGGTTTGAACTGTATTGATCTCATCTTTTCGCGCCCCAACGAATGCCTACGCTCAAGTTTTCTGTCTTTTTTCATGAACTCTGATGCGGCGAAACGCCAGGTTGCCGCGCTTCAAGGCGGGTTAGCGCAACAACATCTTAATGTCGGGGAAATGAAGAAGTTGAAGACGCCGCTGCCGGATCTCCAGACTCAGGACAACATCGTGGCTGTTCTCGACGCCATGTGGGCCAACGTGGAGGCAGAACGGCATCTTTCAGGGCAGCTACTTACTCTTCGCGGGGCGGTGGCAGCGGACCTCTTCGCGGGCCGCATTAGAGTTCCCTCGTGAGTGAGTACCGCCTCGCCGAGAAGCCGTCTTTCGATGCCCTGACGGGCATGGGTTACATCGCACTCGATCCAGAAGCGGCGATGGCGATGCGCCATGAGGCGAACCGGGTCATTTTGAAGCCTGTACTGATCGAGACCCTTCAGAAACTGAACGAAGGACTAGGCGTCGAGGATGCGGACGCGATCTATAACGACCTCATCACGCTGTCGGACAATGAGGAATGGCAGCGCCGCTTGCGCGGTGCATATTCCCGCCGGCTGAAAGGCGAGGCCAAGGACAAGCCGATCGCCCTGATTGACTTCAAACGGCCCGATCGGAACCGCTACCACGTCGCGCGCCAGTTTAAAGTCGAGGCGCAGCGGTCACGGATCGCCGACCTCGTGGTATTCGTGAACGGCATCCCGCTGGTTGTGATCGAGACCAAGTCCCCTCTGAAGGCGGCGGATCGATCCGGTCAGGCGTTCGAGCAGATCAAGCAGTACGAGCGCGACATTCCACGCCTGTTCTATCCCAACGCCTTCAGCATCGTCACGGACGGCATGGCGACGCTCTATGGCGCGACCGGCGCTCAGGCGAAGTTCTATGCCCCGTGGCCTGATCCGTGGCCACGCGCACGCGACATGTTCGTCGACGACCTAACTAAAGACCTGTGGTGTCTGCTGGAGCCGTCGCGGCTGATCGATCTCTTGGCCCACTTCATCGTCTTCGAAACCGATCCCGAGAACGGGCGGAGGATCAAGAAGGTCTGCCGCTATCAGCAATTCCGGGCCGTCAACAAGGCGGTGACCCGCGTGGCCGAGGGCGCCAAGAAGAAGGGTCTGATCTGGCACACGCAGGGCTCGGGCAAGAGCCTGACGATGGTATTTCTTGCCCTGAAGCTGAAGACCCATCTGACGCTGGAGGCGATGACGTTGCAGAACCCCAACGTCCTCGTCCTGACCGACCGGATAGATCTGGACGACCAGATTTCCAGGACGTTCGTTGCATGCGGCTTGCCCAACCCCAAGCAAGCCGCGTCAGTCGGCGAACTGCGGGAGGCAGTGGCGCGCGGTGGCTCTGGTCAGATTTTGCTCTCGACCATCTTCAAGTTCCAAGGCTCGAAGGAACCGATTCCGAACTCGGAGGATTGGATCGTGCTGGTGGACGAGTGCCACCGCACGCAGGAGAAAGACCTCGGTGCCTTCCTCCAGGCGACACTCCCTGACGCTCGCTATTTTGGCTTCACCGGCACACCCATCAAGAAGGCCGACAAGGACACGTATGCCCGCTTCAGCGAGCCGGGCGAAACCTACCTCGATAAATACGGGATTGATGATGCTGTGCGCGACGGCGCCACCGTGCCGATCCTCTATGAGGGGCGGAAGACCGAATGGTCGATCAATGAGGCCGAGATCGACATCCTGTTCGACCGCTGGTTCGTCGATCTATCAGACGAGAAGCGCGAAAAGCTGAAGCAAAAGGGTGTCAGCCTCGCTCTGATTGCCAAGCACCCCGAACGCATCCGGCTGATCGCCCGCGACATCTGGGAGCACTTCAAGCAGACATGCCGCCCGGATGGCTTCAAGGCCCAGATCGTCGCCATCGACCGTGAGTCCGTCGTACTCTACCGGGCAGCCTTAGCCGAAGTGATCGAAGCCGATTTGGCGAAGGACGGGATGGCACCGGCCGACGCTCCCGCGAAGGCTGAGGGCATGATCGCCTGCGTGTTCTCCAAGAGCCAAGAGGACGACAAGCCGAGCGAAGATCCGGACATTGAGGCCGTCCGCGCCGAACTCCGCGCCCACTACCTCGACGCGGATGGGGAGAAGGCTGCCAAAAAGGCATTCAAGGGCAGCACCGACGAGCCTAGATTTTTGATCGTCTGCGACAAGCTGTTAACGGGCTTCGATGCGCCAAATGAGCACGTTATGTACCTGGACAAGCCGCTGCGCGAACACGGCCTTCTTCAGGCCATTGCCCGCACCAACCGTACCTGCTCGATCAAGCGGCCGGATGGCACGACTGTCGATAAGCCGCATGGCCGGATCGTGGACTACATCGGCGTCACGCAGCACCTTGACGACGCCCTGTCATCCTATCGCGCCGAGGACGTTCAGAACGCCCTGCGTGACCTGGACCTCCTGCGCCGTGATCTGCGTGAAACCCATGCCCGGTTCGCACGTCAGCGACGGCTGATGGGCCTCGAAGGCATGGCTGAGAAGGTCGCCGCCTTTGCCGTCGAGAAGCTGGTCTCCAACGGCCACGAGGATGATTGGTTCGAGCTTCAGCGGCTGGGCCGTCACTTCGTGCGCACCTATGGTGACCTCTCTCCCGATCCCGCCATCCTCGATTTCACCGAAGACATGAAGTGGACGGCGGTGTTCCTGAGGCTGGCCCAGCAGGCAATCACCAAGGACGAGAGCCTCGACCACCTGACCTACTCGGGCAAGATCAGGGACATGTTGGAGGAGCACGTCCGCGCCACCGGCCTGACCACGACCGTCCGCCTTCGTAACATCACCGACCCGGACTTCGAGAATGACTTCGAGACCGAGGAAAAGTCGGAGGAGGAGCTTCACGAGGCGTTTGTGCGAAAGGCCGCCGAACTGAAGCGCGTGACGCGCGAACTGGTCGATAAGAACCCCGCTCAATACGGTCGGTTCTCCGAACGGGTACTGGAGATCATCCGTCGCTTCGAGGAAGGGCAAATCGCCGCAGCCGAGGGCCTCAAAGATTTCGAAGACCTGACCGGCGGGATCGCGGCCGAGGCAGGCGCTCATGACGAATTAGGTATGGATGAGCGCGCCTTTTCCATCCTGCGGATCATGGAGCCGCATGCACCAGGAGATCGGGCGCCTTTGCAAATGGTCGCCGTGCAAGTGGCTGGTCTCTATGCCAAGGCTCAAGCCAGCCAGCCGTCATGGTTCTTCATGGACGGATACAAGAAGCAGCTGCGCCGGGAGGTTCGCGGTCTGTTGCGTCCGCTCGCTTTGGATGACACCAACGTGGTCGGGGACGAGATCGAGGATTACGCGGTCCACGCCTACGCGGGAGCCCGCTGATGGGAGTGGTTCGTATCGGTCAGACCAAGGTCTCCTACGCCCTTCGACGGTCCGCCACTGTCTCGGAGCGACGTATCACCGTCACGCCGGACCGTGTCGAGGTTCTGGCCCTGACAAGTGATGATGAGGAGGAGATCGATGCGTTCGTAAGGCGGAAGCGGCAGTGGCTGTTCAATGCCCTACGCGAAGTCGACCAGCAGGCCGCTCGCCGTCCCATCGTCCCGCGCTTTGCGACTGGATCCAAGATCCCATACCGGGGGCGGATGGCGCGTCTGACTGTGCGACGGCATGATGGAGCGCATATAGAGATCAGCTACCACCGCGGATTTGTCGTTGATGTTCCGTCGTGGGTCGGAGCAGATCATGACGCTGCGGTCGCCACCGAAATCTCTGTTTGGCTCAGGCAACGAGTTCGCCGCGACGTCCGCGAGATTGCTTCTGCGTACGCGGCTAAATTCAAACTGCAGCCTCGCTCGATCCGCGTCGTCGACATGAAGGGGGGATGGGGATCGTGCGGTCCGGCCGGAAATCTTACGGTCAACTGGCTGCTCGTTTTCGCGCCAAGATCGGTCCTGGAGTACGTAGTCGCGCACGAGCTGGCGCATCTTAGGCACCGCTCGCACGGGAAGGCTTTTTGGTCCTTTTTGCGGTCGATCATGCCTTCATATGAAAAGCCCAAGGCCTGGCTCGATAACCATCAGTCATCACTAGACGCTGACTTTCTTCGGATCGGATCTCCGATCGAACACACTTCGTCGATCCGGCGGCCCGTTGGCGCTTGCAACAGATAAGCCGGTTTGTTACAAATCAATCAACGAAGGTTGATTGATTTGTAAGGCGCGCTCTTGGCAGAGGGTAAATGGATTAGTTATCTCCGCGTTTCGACCGACCGGCAGGGCAAGTCGGGCCTGGGCATCGAGGCCCAGCGCAATGGCGTGGCTGAGTACCTAAACGGCGGTAATTGGTTCTTGGTGAAGGAATTGGTCGAGGTCGAGAGCGGGAAGCGTTCCGATCGCCCCAAGCTCGACGAGGCTATCAAGGCTTGCCGGATCTATGGTGCCAAGCTGGTCATTGCCAAACTGGATCGGCTTTCCCGCGATGCCCACTTTCTGCTGGGACTAGAGAAGGCCGGCGTTGACTTCGTCGCGGCCGATATGCCGAACGCCAACAGGCTGACCGTCGGCATCATGGCGATGGTAGCTGAGGAAGAGCGACGCATGATCAGCAAGCGTACAAAGGACGCGTTGGCTGCCGCTAGGAGGCGAGGGACCAAGCTCGGCGGTAATCGAGGTGTCGTTCCCAGCGAAAAGGCTCGGGAAATGGCTGCAGAGAGCCTCCGGGCAAGGGCCAACGAGAGGGCTTCAGATCTAGCGCCGATGATTAGGGAGCTACAGGCTGCGGGCAAAACGTCCCTCAGGGCGATCGCTGAGGGATTAAACGACGCAGGGGTTCAGACTCCGCGGAAGGGCAAATGGTCAGCGGTCCAGGTGCAACGCTTGTTGAACCGCATCTGATACCGGCAACGGCATGCTAGAGAGCAGGCTGCCGTGCGTCATTTACAAAAAATCTGTATGGAGCAGCAGGCGAATCTGATGTCCGCTTGCGCTCCAACAGCGGCCTGAAAGCGGACGTTATCGGACTTCCGAGAAGGGCCAAAAGGCGACGTTCACTCGCCTTCACTCCCCTCAGGGCTGCGCATCCACCAGCGCGCGCACCTCACAAGGATCGACTTCGCTTTGACCGTCGATGACCTCGACCTTCTCTAGTGCGTCAATCCTGTCCAGAGCGTTGCTCAGGAGATTGCCCATCACCACCAGCGACCAGTAGAGTTGTTGTGTTTCCCCCCGTGATGCAGCTTCGATTGCTCGCTTGATTTCCGCTCTCATCGCCATCAGTCGTCGTCCTCACGCGCGGGGGGGGGCTCGTCAAGTGAACAGCACGTTTCAACTGTCTTGGTCTTCAGCGTTTCAAAGCCTTCGAAAGCGTTGCCCCGGTCCACTTCTCTCAGGGGCCTGAACTGGCTAGGCGCCCCAGCGGCTCGCGGAAGCGTCCTCCCCTTGGCCATGTTTTAAGTAGCCGTTGGTGCCTCAGAACCGCGAACCGTAAGCGTCAACGTGAAGTGGGCTAGGCCGGTGTTTGGGGTTGGATCGTCGTTGACGATCATCTGCCAAGGCTGGTCCTGCCAAATACTCCCCGCTCTGCTTTCGCTCAATACTGCGCCGGCAAGCCTGATCGCTTCGAGTTTTGCCGCAGCAACGTCTGGCAGTTGCAAACCGTCCCGATCGAAGAGATCGGTTCCGTCCATGATGTGGAAGTGGAAACGAGGCAAGACACTACTCCCTTTGGGCGGGAGCGCTATAGCGTCTCTCAGTCAGAGGCCGGCCGTGGACAATCCTCTTGATGCACACCAACTAGCATGGCAAGGCCCCCGTTCCTAACGAAAAGCGGAGTGCCTCCAGTTCCGCTTCGGGTCAAAAAGCGAAGAACTCAGGTCGAGCAAATCTGGTCCGCTCCGCCGCGATAAGCGGACCCCGTGAGCCGAGCGGCACCTCCCTTACTGACTAGGCCGTTCCTAATTTATTTGGGGTATAAGCCGCCCAATTGTTGACGCGACAAATGGGACAATCTAATGTTGCGGCAACAGATCGAGAGCGGCATGGCAACTTTGCGCAATTTGGTAGAAGCGGTCGCCGGAGTGACCGGATTGCCTCCCGCTACCGTCTTCGCTTACGGTCGATTTGCGAGACAAGCAGGCGCCATCGGTCAATCAGGGCGCGGACGCAGTGCCGCGGAGATGAGTGTTGCGGACGCAGCCAATCTACTGATCGCGATTGCAGGCACGGGCGTAACACGAGAAGCAGGTTCGTCAGTCGAGACTTTTCGCAACCTTAGAAACGGCCGCTTCTACGACTTTCAAGGTGCAGCTTTCTTGACCGCGGGCATAAGGTTCCTCGCCGATCACGGCGTTCGTCCAGATACTGCGGGGACACGTGGAGTTGCGATCCAGGGCGATTTTGGTAAGTTCTTCGAATTCTTCATCAATTCCACGCTGACTGGCCAGTTGGCTAATCTGTTTCGCGACATTCCCGCGGCCGAGATTCCGTCCGAACTCTGGGCGCAGTGGATAAGTGAAAAGAGCAATCCCCACCGTCACAAGCGCATGGAGGACCTGATCAAAGAGGGTTTGATTGCGCCTTATCGTCCCGAAAGCCTGAAATTTGGCGAGCATATCAACGTCGAAATTCGCTTTAATCGGTTGCTGCCGTCGGTGGAAATCGAATTTGTGCGAGATTGGGATGGCCCTCAGGTCCTTGGCGTTGTGACATTTGGTCCTGATCGAGGGGGGAAGGCAAGAGGCGCGCATCGCCTCCAGGTTACTGCCGGCTTCACTCAGCACACATTGGCCGCCGCTGCGCTGGTAGTCGAAGATAAAGTCTCGCCCTCGGCGGTTGTAACCCTCAAACCAGTCGATGCACTTTTCGCGAAACAGTTCAGCACGGCGGGCAGCAAGCCCACCCTCTCCACGGGGACATAGGCTGGATGTCCCCACACCTGCGATCGCCGCGAAGTGCAGCAGAGCGTCTGGGTGTCTCCGTGAAGACGCTGAACGGATACGTCCGCGACGGTGAACTTCGCTACATCAACGTGGGGCGCGGCAGCAAGAAACAGCGACGCAGATTCACGGATGAGGATATCGACGAGTTGATCGAGCGCAGAGCCCGGAGGGACGTCCCGTGTCAGTCTACAAGCACAAAGACAGCCCGTTCTACCATTTTGACTTCCAATACAAGGGTAGTCGCTTTCACGGCTCTACGGGATGCACGAACAGGCGCGATGCCGAAACCTACGAGCGGGCCGAGCGCGACAGGGCGAAGCAATTCGTAAAGGCAACGATATCGCCGGCGTCGACCAAGTTGGACGATGTTGCGGGCAGATATTGGAATGAGGTCGGTCAGCACCACGCGGGCGCCGATACTACTTGGCGAGATATTGAGCGATTGATCGACTATTTTGGAACGACAAAGGCACTGACGGAGATCAGGGACGACGACGTCGCAAGGCTGGTTGCATGGCGACGGGGGCACCGCGTTACCCGTCGCGGCAAAGGAAAAAGGAAGCTCGCACCCCTGATTGCACCAGCGACGGTCAATCGCAGCACAACCGAGGTGCTCAAGAAACTATTCACCAGGGCTAAGGCCTGGGGCATCCGCTTCGACCACGAACCGAACTGGAAGCAGCATTGGCTTAGGGAGCCGCAGGAGATTGTTCGCGAGCTTCGCGGAGACGAGGCAGATCGGCTGGAAGATGCCACCAGACACGACTACCGGGCGATTTTCGAACTGGCCAGCGCGTCGGGGCTTCGCCTGAACGAGTGTCTTCTGCGCTGGGCCGAGGTGAACTGGGACGCCCGCAAGATCGAGAAGCAGGGAAAGGGCGACAAGCGCGTCTCTGTGCCCATCACCGATGCAGTCCGTCAGATCCTTTGGCCACTGCGCGGGCACCATTCCGAGGCAGTGTTCACTTACGTCGCCCGTCGAACCAAAAAGGCCGCCGGTTTGATCAAGGGGCAGCGGTACCCCATCACTTACAACGGGCTGAAGACTGTGTGGAAGCGGACAAGGGCCGCTGCTGGCGTCTCCGGCTTCAGATTCCACGACTTCCGGCACGATTTCGCAACCAAGCTTCTGCGCGAAACCAAGAATCTGAAGCTGGTGCAGCGGGCGCTCAACCATGCCGACATCAAGACCACCACCAAGTACGCGCACGTTGTCGACGACGAGGTCGCGGCTGGCGTGGACGCGATGCAGAAGTCCCGAAAGAAGTCCCGAACCCCAGGCCGCAAGGCCAGCTAAACTCCTGAAGGAACTATGGAATGCTGGAATGTGAGTATCCCACTGGGAGACTAGGGGTCGGAGGTTCAAATCCTCTCGCTCCGACCAAATTCCTCAAGAACGGAATTCCTTCCGGGCCGTCGGTTGACCGCGGGCCGGCCGTTTGCGGTTGATTTTGCAACGTTCCGC
>Ga0214544_1009946_pt1 | contig 14446 bp, 15 predicted proteins | sample CNSS3metaG_FD_160074 | JGI IMG/M metagenome (GOLD analysis project Ga0214544, IMG submission 160074) | Root nodule microbial communities from cowpea collected in UCLA plant growth center, Los Angeles, California, USA - CNSS3 | ecosystem: Host-associated > Plants > Roots > Nodule | place: USA...
TGTCACTATGAATGGTTTGATGCAACTCATGACTACCATTATGCCTACCTAAATGCACACTATTATGCCTATCTATATGCATACGGTTAGAAAAAGAAAAACTCATTTTGAAACACTTTTGACAAAAATAATTTTTCACAAAGTTGATGAATTTCTAAAGAGAAAGTAGTGGAAAAGAGTTCTAGAGATACTCCCAGGAAAGGGAGGTGAGTCACATGGACAAGCTTAGGAACCAAGCCTTTCCTAGCCAGAGATCTCTAAAATGCTTTCACAAAATTTCTCAATAAAAATTACAAATGAAACAGATTGTATGAAAAACAAATTAAGAAAGTGTGTGAAGCAAGTGAAAACTTAAAGACCAAAAGAAGGTCAACTAGGTGTAAAACAAATGGCACCTAGATATCACGGGGACCTAAAACAGAAATGGCAAACACACAAAACCTGGGCATTAAAACATAAAATAGAAAACATAAAGGCGAAAAACTTAAACTAGACGAAAAAAAAAATCCTAAGTGAAAATTCAAGTGGCCTTTGGAACCCCTTGAACCTCACACTAAACACTTAAACTATTACAAACTTGCTAAGGATGGGATTGCGCTAAAGCATTTTCCCACCTAAGCCAAATGAAAGGAAAAACACTGAAATCTGAAAAGAAAAAAATTTACAACCCAAAAGTCCATGATATCAAAACAGAAATAAGATAAAAGAACTATGCTTCTTGTTGCAGTGTGCTAGCTATTGTTCCTCTCGGTCCAATGTTGGACTTTATCCCAGCTCACACCTATGACTCTCTCGTGGTGCACTCCTTTGAAGTCCCAGCTCACTCCTCAAGTCTCTCGGCAGTGTACCTCCCAACAGGTTCACTCACCACACCACCTTCAAGAAGAGGCTTTACCTACAAGGATTTCCAAAACAGTGAGTTGGAAGCAAAGTGAACCAAGAGCATGCACAATCTTCCACATAAGAATAACAAAGCAGAAAGCAATAAAAGCTCAAATGGAAGAAGTGGACAACATCAAGTGAAAGATTAAATGACAAACTGAATGGAATAATCCAAGAAGACAAGCAAGAAACAAGCTAAGAATTAAAGGTGGCACACAAAAGGATCCTGAAGAAGGTGTCTAGAATAAGATGAACAAAACGAAAATCAAACAAGACGCAAATTAAGTTGAATCAAGAGCATATGCAAATGACATTGAAAAAGAAAGTAGCAAAATATGTTATGTTGTAGCACGCTGTTTACTCAAAGCACGTTATCAAAATATCACTTTGCAAACCAGAATTACTTTTCATGTAATTTGTTTTTGTCATCTTATTGCCCTTTCTTTTCACTGATTTCTTTCTTTTGCTTTTAACTCTCAAAGAGCATCAACAACAGCTCACAACAGATTGAATATGCTACTTCCAATTCAGTAATCAAAAACATATGACAGAGGACAAACGATTCAACTCAAAAATAAGTTGGAAACAGAGACAAGACAGAAAACGTTAAAAGAATGCAAAGAAATAGTAGAGTGATGCATCAACTTGCACTCAATCAGTTCGAAACAATGCATCAAAATATCATACTACAATGACAGTAAGCCATCAACATAGTGGAACACAAGGACATGGTCGTGACGCTAAACAAAACATAACTGAATGAAGTGAATACATTTGTGGTTGTTGTTTTTTTTTCCAGACTGATGCATATAGTATCACAGCGTCACAACACCAACTGAATCAATCATGAATCAAGACTCGAACAGAAATTCAAGCAAAGGCTGACAATTGAAGCGAATGGACACAAATTGCAGTTTTGAAATCAGAATCAAATATCCACAAGAACAGGCAATTCATAATGCATCATATGAGCATCAAACTCAATGAAAGAGACGAGGCCAGCAGCAACAATTTAACACAAAACAAAAATTGAATCATCTATGAAGGAATACAAGACTGCACTAAACAAGGTACTGAAAATGCCTATGCTATCACGGACCAAGCTTGCGTTTCCACACAGATTCAGATATGAATCAGATTACAATGTGATGGAAGGCGTAGTAAAATGCTTTGGTCACAGCAATCCTTGGCCAAAAAGTGCATTGCAGAAACAACACAAAAAAAACCACGAGCATGAATTATGAAACATGAACAACACTAGAAAGTAATAAGAAGGCATCAGCAGCACGAATAAACAGGAATCAGTGTAAATGTGCACTGCAGACAGTTGCTAATGATCTATTAGCCAACTCAGAACTCTAGAACATTTACAATAACAGAAACTAAGGATTCAAACACAAAACAGAAATTGAATGAGATGCGAAACAGTGACAAAACACAGTTTAAGCATACATTTATGGAATCATTGACATACAAAACGAACTAAACAAAACCTAAGACAAAACACAGATTATAAAATTGTAAAGCTAGGTAAAAAAAATTGAAAAACCTAATTGACATGCATTTGAATCGGTAGATTAGGAAGCTTAAGACAAAATATCAGCAGTATTGATTCAAGACAAAGAGAACAAGCACATTGAATCAATTTCAGCACAAAAATATCAATAGCACACATTAACAACACGTAAATCCAGAAGCAAGCGGATTGAGAACAAGACGAAAGGCAAACTTCGAAGAAGAAAACCAGAGATGAGGAAAAGACTTATCTCGAGTGGCTCTAAATACCACTTGATGAGGCTCCTCCGTCGCGGTAGTCGCTGGAAACCTCTCCCAATCGGTGTTCTACCGATTCAATCTCACAGAAAGCGAGGGAAAACGCAGCGGAATGGTTCGTGTATGGTGTTTAGGCTCGAATCTCACTGCTTTCGGAAACCCTAAGAGGTAAAAACCTAATCTAAGGTTTGGGTGAGCTGATGAACGGTGGGAGTGATCTCTACCGGAATTCTCATTCATCAAAGCTTGCTTTTACATCAGATGGTTTGCCATTTTATAGAAGGAATGGCAACCAAAAAGAAAACGGAAGAGAAGCAAAAAGGATGCCATCTAACACTTATCCTAACGGCAAGGGAAAGGGAAAACAAGAAAAGGATCTAACGGCGCTGCCGTGTACAATAGCCATAACAGAAAAGTGGGTGAATGGAAGGAACCCTAGAGATGTTAATAACCCTAACGGCTAACCAACTAGTGAACGCAACTCCAAGCACAGGAGCGTGAAGGAGGTGCAACACTGAAAATGTATGAACCCTTAGCAAAGAAACGAGACAGGGTTAGCGAGCGATGCATAACTGAGGGCTTTCTGTTTCACAAATTAGCTGCCTCACATAATGAAAAGAGAAAATAGCTTTCCCCTCTGGTCAAGCAGAAATGAAGAAATGGGCTCAGGCCCAATTATACTGATGCAGAAGGAATGTTAGTTGATGCATAGATTTGGGTGACGCATGAAGGAATGTGACGGTGGAGCGTGAAGATGTTGCCACGCACGAGTGAAAATTGGGCTGCTTGAAGGAAACTGAATGTTTGTGTATCCGTGATGCTTCAATGTGAAAACAAATGGCTTGGCCCAAAAATACACCGCATGATAAAAAGTGGTAGAAGAAAGCTGCAACCCAAATATCTGCTAGCGTACCCCCTATTTGCCAATCAGCAGCATGTAGGAAAATGTTGGCATCCACTTCTAGGCCCAAGGCTTGTACTCGTGAACTAACCAATCAGGGAGCCCGTGGTGGTCCAATCTCGGACAAAAGGAAAGGCTGAATTCAGTGTTGAAAGGTAATGGGCTTTATTTGGTGTAGAGAAGAATGGGTCCGTAGGCCCAATACCAATTGGTACGTTGGAATTATAGGCTACAATTTACAAAACAAGCCCAATTAGAACATCCTTTATTTAATTAAAAATAAAATAAAAGAAAAGAAATTAAAAGGAATGGGCCTAGGCGTTGGCCCAATGCTATAAGCCTTATTGGGATCACATCACTCCTCCTCCTACATCTTCGCGTATACGGTACGGGCCGTCCCAATTGGCGGAGAACTTGTCATCCTTCTTTCTAGCACTGTTGGCCAATCTCCATACTAGGTCCCCGATGACGAACGATCGTGGACATAGATTTGCATTATATTTCCTGGCAGCTCGTTGTTTGGCAGCTAAGTTGCGTATCTGAGCTTTTTCTCTGAGTTCGGGTAGAAGGTTGAGATGCAAGGCCATGTTTTGGTGATTGTGGGTTGGGTCGTATAGTTCTTGGCGCAGAGATGGTTCGCCAATTTCTACAGGTATCATGGCGTCTGCGCCGTAGACTAGACTGAATGGGGATTCGTTTGTTGATGATTGAGGGGTGCATTTGTACTCCCATAGTACTTCTATGAATTCTTCAGGCCATCAGCCTTTGGCAGTATCCAATCTCTTGCGCAGCTCCACGAGGATAACTTTATTCGTTGCCTCTGCTTGTCCATTGGTTTGTGGATGTTCTACAGAACTTGTGATGTGCTTGATGCCCAGGCCAATGTAGAATTTGGCTAACTCTTTGTCAATAAATTGTCGGCCATTGATTGTGATGATGGTATGTGGCACATCATATCTGCATATAATGTCCTTCCACACAAATTGTTGAACTTGCTGGGTCGTGATGGTAGTTAGCGGCTTGGCTTCTATCAATTTAGTGAAGTAATCGACGACTATAATTAGGAATTTTACCTGCCCCTTGCCGGGTGAAAAGGGGTCGAGAATGTCCATTCCCCACTTAGCGAATGGCCATGGGGATAGTATGTGGTGTAGTTGTTCTTGTTTTTGGTGAATAAGGTTGCCATGTTTCTGACATGGTTTGCATTTTTTGACAGATTCTGGCAGTCTACTTCTATGGTCGGCCAGAAATATCTGGCTCTAAGAACTGTAGTAGCCATGGTGCGTGCACCAGAATGATAACCACAAATACCTTCGTGTAGCTTTTTGATAATATATTGTGCTTGCTCTGTCGTGACACATTTAAGGAGGGGTTGACCATATTCGCATTTGTACAGGGCATCGCCTATCATGGTGTACCTGGCGGCCTTAGCCAGCCAAGTTTTGTCCGCGTCTAGGGGGGTTGCCGGTTTTGAGGTATTGGATGTAGGGGGTGGTCCAGTTTTGGCTCTGGGAGGGGGTGACGTTGTTAGTTGGGGTGTGGGTTAAATTTTGACAAGTGTGTGTGATGGAAGGCGTGGATAGTGTTTGTTGTAGTAAGGATCGGTGACGATTTTCTAGTTTGGTGTTGGCCAATTTGGAAAGGATATCGTCCCTGATGTTGTCGGTCCTTGGGATGTGTTCGATGCGGACTTGTTCGAAGGCGGATTGAATGACTGCACGGACCAGATGGTAATAATGTAGAAGGATGGGGTCTTTGATCTGGAACTCGTCATTTACATGGCCTACAGTGAGTTTGGAGTTAGTTTTGCACGTTAATCTCTTGACGCCTACCTCACGGGCTAGGGAGAGGCCGGCGAGGATGGCTTCGTATTCGGCTTGGTTATTTGACCTTTTGAAAGCAAAGTGAAGGGATTTTTCAATGAGGATGTCGTTGGGGCCTTCTAAGACGATGCCGGCGCCGACGCCCCTTGGATTTGTGGAACCATCTACATGAAGCGTCCATTGGTCCTCTATAAGTGTTTGTTGTAGGTCATTGACGAAGTCTAAGAGACATTGGGCTTTGATGGGGTCGTGGGGTTCATAGCGGATGTTGAATTCTGATAGTTCAACGGCCCATGATGACATGCGTCCGACTAGATCTGGTTTTTGTAATATTTTTTGGATTGGGTAATCGGTTTTAACGGTTATGGTGCGGTTTTGGAAATATGGGGGTAGGTGGCGTGCTGCGTGGCCAAAGATGGGGCCAACTTTTCTACCATTTGATATCTAGTTTCAGGATCTTGCAACATTCTGCTCACAAAATACATAAGATGTTGTGTGCTTTCTATTTCTTGGACAAGCGCGGTGCTAACGGTATAATCGGTGGCTGTGATGTATACAAGCAGGGGTTGATGGGTGTCCGGCTTGTGGAGGATAGGTGGGGAGGTTAGGGTTGTTTTTAGTTTTTGGAATATTTGTTCACAATCATCAGTCCACGTTAACCAGGTGGATTTCTTTAGGAGTTGGATTATGGGTTGGGTTTGTTCAGCTAGTTTGAGTAGGAAACGGGAAATGGCTGTGAGACGGCCAATGAGACGTTGCATTTTTCAGATTGGGCTCTATGCCGCGTTGGGTTAACATAAAACCAAGGAATTTACCTCGGTCAACGCCGAATACACATTTGTCATGGTTGAGGCGAAGGTTGTATTGGCGTAGTGCGGAGAAAACTGCTGACAGGTCCTCAACATGTTAGCGATGACTTGGGGACTTGACAACCATATCGTCGACGTATACTTCGACACAGTGTCCCATTAGGTGGCTGAACACCTTGTCCATTAGCCGTTGCTAAGTTGCTCCGGCGTTTTTGAGGCCAAAGGGCATGACCCTATAGAAGTAGTTGGCATCGTCCGTGATGAAGGCGGTTTTATGCATATCTGATGCGGCCATGGGGATTTGGTTATATCCAGAATATGCGTCCACAAAACTAAGCACCTTGTTCCTTGTGGCACCGTCCACGAGTTGATCAATGTTGGGTAAGGGGTAAGCGTCACGAGGGCAAGCCTTGTTTAAGTTTGTGTAATCTACGCACATCCGCCATTTGCCGTTGGCTTTCTTCACCAAGGCAACGTTAGAAAGCCAAGTGGTGTATTGAGCTTCTTCTATAAATCCTGCGCTCAGTAGCTTGTCGGCTTCAACCTTGGCTGCTTGCCGACGTTCTTCGCCAAGCTTGCGTTTTTTCTAGGATACATAGCGGGCTTCTTTATATATGGATAGTTTGTGGGATGCCACTTGGGGGTCCACTCCAGGGAGGTCGGCGGCCGACCAGGCGAAAAGATCGGTGTTGTTGATAAGGATGGGTGTGATGGTGGCACGCTCTTCAGAGTTTAAACTGGTGCCTAGGTTAATAGAGTGACCATTGGGAAGCTCTAGTGGAGAGGTGTCCTCAACTGGTTCAAGGCGAACATCCCGGCCTATTCTGGGGTCAAGATCTTCGCCGGATAGGGCTATGCTAGAGCCAGGGGGTCTTTCGATATGGTTGGTTTGTTGGATTGGGAGTTGTGGTCGCAAGCTGGCCATGTAGCATTCACGTGCCAAGCGCTGTTCGCAGTGGATGGTAAGGATGTCGCCGGACGGGGCAGGAAACTTCATGGCTAAGTGAGGGGTGGAAACGACGGCGCCAAGGGTATTGAGGGAATGACGGCCCAAGAGGATGTTGTAGGATGTTGGCGCGTCGACGATGAGGAAGCGGATTGGGATGGTTTTAGTTTGGGTTCCCTCCCGAAAGACGGTGTGGAGGTCAATGTAGCCCTGAGTGGATACTTGTTCGCCAGAAAAGCCATATATTGGCTCGTCATATGGGACCATGGCGGTGTCAGGAAGTTGAAGTTTTTGGTAAGTGGCCCAGTAGAGGATATCGACAGAGCTGCCCTGATCAACGAGGACTTTCTTGACCGCATAATTTTTGATTTCAACAATGATAACCATGGGGTCATCTTGTTGATGGTCGAGACCGTGAAAGTCATCATCTGTGAAGATGATAGGAGGCATACGGCGTTTGTGGTGGGAATGGGTGATGTGGTTGATGGATTGTATATGGCGGAGGTGTCTTTTTCTGGTAGAAGAGGTGGATCCTCAGCTTGCGAAGTGACCAGAGATGGTGTTAATGGTGCCACGTAGGGGAGGGTCGACAGGGGTGATGTCTGTGCGGGCTGGCTTCGGTTCTTGACTGGTGGGTTGGGTAGGGTGTCTGTCATGACGAGCATCATGTTGAGGACGTCTGTGATCGGATCGAGGGGGGTGGCGGGATCAAGAGGAGGAGGAGTGGTCGTCTCTACGGATGAAGCGGCGAAAGTGGCCAGCACAGACCAGTTCTTCTATTTTATCCTGGAGTGCTTTGCATTCTTCTGTAGTGTGACCATGGTTGCGGTGATAGCGACAATATTTGGTCATATCGGCGTTGGGAGGTGTGGTTGTCTTGCGTGGTGGAGGGATTAGATCGGCTTGTAGGTCTTCATCGAGGATGCGGGAGCGGGCTACGGTAAGAGGGGCATATCTGGTGAAGCAAGGTTGGCGGGGTTCGCGTGGGTAGGTATCAAGACGTGGGTTAGGCTGTGGGGTGGGGTTTGCGGTGGTAGCTGCATAGTCGTTGCAAAATTTGGTGTGGAGGGTTTGCATTTCCTCCATGCGGACATAGTCAGCTGCACGTAACTTGAGTTCGTGCATGGAGGCAGGTGGGCGGAGATAGACGTTGTTGGCGAAGGGGTTGGGTTGTAAGGTAAGGGCCATGCACTGGAGATAGACTACCAAGGAAGAAAGAAAAATATTACCTTGATGTCTAAGATTACCAAAAGTAAAATCCTTAAATAAGATGATGAATTTGACGATGAGAACATGAGTCTAAAAAAAAATAAGTTCACCAAGTTCATGTAGGCCAAGGGTAAAGGAAACTCCAAAGGTAGTAAAAAGAATAATCAAGGATCCTCCTATAATTTTAAGTGCTATTGATGTGGAGAATTGGGACACGTCAAAACGGACTGTCCAAATGCTAAGAAAAGTGAAGAAAAGAAAGGAAGAAAAGTTTTTAAGAAAAAAAGGCCTATATTGATGGGAAGACAATTGCTCAACCTCCTTAAAGTCAAGTCACACAATTGAACTAGCACATTTTTTTTCTTGGTGGCCAACAATGAATTATTTGGAATCCTAGTAAGTGTGTCTAGCAATAACAATGATTATGTTGAATTGTATGATGCACTTAAAATTATTTCATGAATCTAGAAAATTAGATGTTGCTCATAGACAATTAAAATATTATTTGAAAAACTCACAAAATAAATTTGAAAAGTCCCTCTCTTAAAGAACAAATTTCGAAAAATAAAATTTCAATTTTAGAAAGTAAAGAGATTAAAAATGCATCCTGAAAAAGTCATGTGTTTGATATCGCAATTCTTGAAAAATTACTTGAAATGCAACTAAAAGAAATACTGAAAAGCTAATATTTAATAAAAAGGTTTTTGATAAAAATAAACATGTTCCTAACAAAAAGATTAAAAATAAAAGAACCTACAGGGTATGGGTAGAGAAAGGAACAACTCATCATAGTAGGTTAAAGGTTGTTACATGTTTCTAATGCATGAAAAAGGTCATACCCCAAATTGGTGTAACATTAAACATTGTGGTGTTCCAACTAAAAAATATGCATGGGAACCTATAATTAAATGATCTTTGTTTATCTCTAATCCCAAGGATCTGAACAAGTTGTTAGGGACCTAAAGAGCTTCATTTTTTTTATTTTGTAGTAATCTTCAAAATCTAGGAAGTTTATATGGAATCTTGAAAGTGGTTATTGTAAGACCCTAAAAAATTAAATAAATAAATAAATATTTATATAAAATAAATGCAACTAAAGGGGATCTTTATAGTAATTAATGCAGAGAGTTATGACTAGGAATAATGGTGGCTAAAGTGGTTGAGCGTGTTTTGTTTTGTTGAGAGGACTTGGGTTCGAGTCTTGTGTATGCCATTAGTGTCTTAATGCAGAGAGTTATGGCATGGAGCAATGGTGGCTCAAGTGATTGAGCATGATAGGTGTTGTTGAGAGGACTTAGGTTTGAGTCCTGTGTATACCTTTAATGTGTTAATTGTATTATTTTGATTAGAGTAGACGTAGTAGGTTCGTGGGTTGTGTGTTGTTAGTGTTTGAATACAGGTATCAAAATATTTTTTTTATTGATATAATATGTTAACTGAAAGTTAAAGGGTATAGTTTATTTAATTATATACTTGGAACAATGCAGCAACATATATATAAAGGAGAATTTAAGGGTTTAATTCTTAATAATAGGTATTGACAGTAAAACTTTAATATAAGGAAAAAGATGGTGATATAACGATAAAAGGTGTAGAACTCTATTTTAGTTCAACATCTTTTCTCTTTGTATTATTTTAATATAGTTAAAATGTGTTGATATTTCTTTTTATCTTTCGGGTTATAATTGTAGGATTGAAATTTTTAGTTTGACATGGCTTTATGAATGTTGTAGAATTTTTTTTATCCCATCTTGGGGTTTGTTATTTTATTAGGATAAAAGTTTGTTTATTGAATTGATACAATATGTAGTTATAAAAGTTAAAGTATCTGGAATAAGATTTTAGAAATATTAAGGAGTATATGTGGTTTTTTTTTAAATGTGAAATGATTGTAATAACATTAAATTTTTTATTATTATTAGACATTTGGAGTAATGGAGTGATGGTAATGTGTATTGCATATAAAAGTTAAAAGAGTGGATTTTTGAAGGACCTGAAAATATTAAATAGCTCCACAATATGTAATATAAATTGATGGAAAGTATGTATTGAATAAAATAGTATATTTTATAAATGTGGAAAGTGTTGTTATATAGTCACATATATTAATTATTGGTTGTGGCTACTTGAATTTTATTTTTTGTGTAAAGGAGATTATGGTATGTGCAATGGTTATATCTAGTTTCTATAGATAAAACTATTAAATTTGAAATGTGCAAATTATGAAAATGTAATAATATTAGACACAAATTAGTTTGGGTTATTGGAATAAAAGAATTAGAGTAGGTGTTGTCTGATATTATTGTATGATTGATGTATATGAGATGAATGTTTATGATATGTAACTCGGTAAGTTTTGAGTCATGTTGAATTATACACATTACATTTTGTATTTTGGATTTGTTCAGTTACCTGATTGGTGTGTCAAATCCCCTGTGGAGTGTTAAACCAGAAAGTTGTCACATTATTGGTATAGCGATTGGCGGCACAGTGAGGACCGTCAAGTGATAGGAAGGACAAGGGTGGCCTTGTACTGTGTGGTGCCTTGCGGTAAGCTAGGACCGCTAGGTGGTCTGCAACACAATATTTCCTAGCGACGCTTAGGCAACGCTAGACGATAGCATAGGGACAACTCTTTTCTTTTAGGACACAATGGATTATCTTTATTAGATTAGGAATTTTTAGACCGACACTCAACATGATAAAGATTTACCATCAAGCAAGTCCAAGACTAGACATGATGATTAAAATTTATTTAAGAAAAATATTTAATTATCAAGCAACTCCGATACTAGACATGACAATCAAACTTTATTTAAGAAAAACTTATAAGTATCAAGCAAGTCCGAGATTAGACATGATATGTCAAACTTTATTTAAGAAAAACATTTAATTATCAAACAAGTCTGAAACTAGACATAATAATCAAACTTTATTTTTGTTTATTTAATTATACAAAAGGATTTAAAAACTTAGATGAAATTATGAGATGAATAAACATATGCCATAAGTGTAAAAATAATAAAAACAAAGTTTGTAAGAAAACAACAATAAAAATCAGGGGGTGTAAAGAGCAAAATTTTAGGGGTGTGCGAAGTAATACAAGAGATTTATGAATAATGCAACCCTTTGGTATAAGCATCAATCGCAATATCAAACCACACTAAAAAATCACCAAAGCACTATATCAAATCAATATATAAATATCTCGCCCTCCTCGTCAAGTGTTGGAATAATTGATATTTAATTATACAACATTCAAGATAAAACTCGCATTTCAATATTAGACTAACCGACACAAGTTATTATGCTCAGCCTTGTCTCTCAATTAAACACGGTAACAGAATTTTCAAACAGACATCTGAACATCAAGTTCAAAATCAAAACCTTGAAAATAATTCATTTACATACAACCAAATTAAACGTTAAGCACACTTAATGAAACTACAATCACAGGACCATAATCATCAAATGGCAAGAAATTGGAGAATAAAAAACCTTCTCATCCGATTAAATGCAAATCCGAGCCATAGTAATATTGTACTAATTCAAGTACTGATTAACCAACAACATGCCAACAAAAGGAAACCAAAAATGAATTTATTCATTCATCATTGCATACTGTCTATACCCAAATGAATTGATAAATGTAATCAAAGTGCAAAATCTCCATATACACACATACAAATGGATTCGCACAAGGTCTCACCAAAATTCCCAAATCGTATTCCAGAAAACCTCAACTATCAAGGAAATGCGAGATTTGTGTATGATAAACCAATGAATCAATGAACAGTGCCAATGTGTTTTCAATGGATAAAAGTCCTAATATCAATGATCGAAACTAAAATTCAAGCAATAGATTCAGTAATGGGTAAAACAGAGACAAAGAATAGAAATGGGTTGAATTTAAAAGGTACCAGCGGCTAATCAACAATTAACTATTAATCAATAACACTCAAACATACAATTACGTAATCTCTTCTACAATTAAACCATAATTTTGAATTTCAGCACTTAATCAACAAAGCTGTGACGACTCAAGGCTCACAACATCAACACATTCTTTCAACCATCCAAACCCCAAATCAAACCAACCCAATCAGTTTTTGAAACCCCAAATTTAAGCAATGAATCCAAAAGCAAAACGAAACATAGAAGGACGAGAATATAATGAAGCCAAACCTTCGTCGGTGTCGGTAGCAATGGTCTCGGTGAGTCAAACACGACACAATCCCTTCCTTCTACCCTTCTCCTTCCTTCTTCCTCCTTTTTTCTCTCTCCTGTTTTCTCTGTTTTTCTTACTTTCTCTGTTTTTCTCGCTTTCTCCCTCTTTTTTCTCAACTTTTATAATGTCTTCCCAAGTTAGTGAAGTGTGCGTGAGTTAGTGAAGCATTAAGTGAGTGACGGTTAGAGAGTAGTGTTGTGTGTGAGGTCTGTGTGTGAGTGATTTGGTTAAAGTTAGGGTGGTTGAGCGATTTAGTTAATGTTAATTAGGTTAGTTAGATCGGTGCAATGAATGTGAGTGTCTTGGTGAGTGAAGCGAATTGTCAGTGTAAATTCTAAAACGTGTGTGAACGAAGGTTTGTTAGTTGGTTTAAAGTAGTTAAGTGAGGTGCGAGTAGTAGTTGTGAATGTGAGATCAGTGTGTGGTCCAGGTGCAGTGAATGTGAGACGGGTGCGTGATGGTACGGTGAGTGAAAAGGTACGGGCGTTGGGTGCAGGTGTGTGTTGTGTGTGAGGGTACAGTGTTGGTGTGTGAGGGTACAATGTTGGTGTATGCATGTGGGTGAAAGTGTGGGTGATGTGAGAGAAAATAAAGTGCACGTGAGAAGAGTGTTGTGCTGCGACGAGAGAAAAAGAAGTGTATGCATGGGAGATCAGAGGGTAATGCATGTGAATGAGAGTGTCCATGCATGGTGAGAAAAAAAAAGTGGGTGATGTGAGAGAGAATAGCGTGCATGTTTGGATGAGTGGGTTTAGGAGAGTGTGGTATGAGGGAATGTGGTGTAGTGGTGGTGTGGTGATGGGTCGTGTGTGAGTGATTGTGACTGAGTAGTGAGTGTTGAGAGTGGTATGTGGTGCGGTGTAGGTGCTATGGGCCATGGGAGAGTGAGGGTTTGAGGTGTTGGTGAGAGATTTTTAGTGAGGTGTTAGTGTAGGAGATTGTTTTAGTGTTGGGTGTTAGAGTGGGAAAGTGTTTTAATTTCTGAGGTGCGGTGCGTGATTTGTGAAGGAGTGTGCATATAGTGAGTTTTTGTGTGAAGCGAGGTGTGCATTGAGTTTGTGTTAAATGCAAGTTAGTGAGAAGAGTCTGGTGTGAGGGTGTTATGTGCAGTGAGGGTTTGTTGTGTCCTTCATCCATAAAATCACACTTAGACAACTTGGCATACAACTACTTCTCCCTCAGAATCCCAAGCACTATCTTTAGATGTTCGGTGTGCACATCATGAGTCCTGGAATAGATGAGTATGTCATCTATGTAGACCACGATAAACTTATCTAAAAACAACCTAAAGATCTTGTTCATGTAGTCCGTGAACAAAGTGGGAGCATTGGTCACACCAAATGGCATAACCACATACTCATATTGCCCAAATTTGGATATAAAAGTTGTCTTCTAGATGGAACTGTATCGCGTGTAACAAAAGAAAAGTTACACATCAGTAGTGTTGGATTCCTAGATTTTCTCTTTCACTTAAATAAAATATATTTTCATATTTTCTTTTCAATAGTATATTATGTCAATTATTTCCACATAGACAACATGTGGCACATTGTTTACGTCTAAAATATTAGTTTTACAGAGTTAAATTCTAAACATCGATAGAGACATATGAACTGAAAACCAATAGAATTTCAATTTTTAAGAATTGAATTTTGAGATAGGTTTTAACTTCTTTTTGTTTAAAAAGTAAAGAACGAAGAAAATTTTTTGAGAAAATAATTAAAAGAAATAATTTATAAAAAATATTTATCTAGAAAAATAAGTGTATAAAAGTAATTGTCTAAGTAAATATTTGAACAAATAATTATATATATATATATATATATATATATATATATATATATATATATATATATATAGTAAATATATATAATA
>Ga0214544_1009947_pt1 | contig 14445 bp, 10 predicted proteins | sample CNSS3metaG_FD_160074 | JGI IMG/M metagenome (GOLD analysis project Ga0214544, IMG submission 160074) | Root nodule microbial communities from cowpea collected in UCLA plant growth center, Los Angeles, California, USA - CNSS3 | ecosystem: Host-associated > Plants > Roots > Nodule | place: USA...
TTCGGGGATCACACATTCGTTGCAGATGCCGGTGCGGTAGGCAGACCACATCACCACGCGCATCGGCACCGTGAACATGGCCAGCGCCGTACCGTAGGCGCGTACCAAATAATCTCGTGCGCTCTGGTGGGTGGGTATCGCGGGATGGTCACGCGCGATGCGGTGCATGGCCAAATACATCGCGAAGATGTGCGGATAGTCATAAGGCCGCCAGATATGCAGGCGGCCCTTTGGGCCGGGATCGCTGCTTTCCCTGTTCTGCTTCCAATCGGGTATACCGTAGAGGCCGTAGGCGTATGCCTCCTGTGTGGTACGTTGCAGCCCGCCCCAGACGAACGTATCTATATACCGATCCAGCGCCGCCACTTCCGCCACATCAGGATGCTCGGCATTCTTGGTCGCGAGGTAAGCGGGCTTGCTCAGCCCGGGATCGTCGCACGTCACCTCGTAGATGCGCCAGCCCTTGATCCGGTCGTAATTGTCCGGGCCAAGCAGGACCTGCGTCTCCATATTCCACTCGCCAAACAAACCGTCGTACCATTTGGACGGGTCACGATGCTGCCGCTTCACGATGAAGGTTGCGCGCTTCTTCATCATCGTCTCGACGGGCTCGGTAGCGAAGAATTCAAGAAAGGTCTGGCGCGCACCCGGCTGGTGCAGAGTCAGCCGGTTCTCGCCCAATCGCGAAAAGCGAACCCGCCACAGTCGCCTGCCAGCCCGATCCGGCAACCGTTGCACCACCGTGTCGCCGGTAAATTCCGCCTCAATTCGCTCCACCGGAATGGAGGACGCGAGCGCGATGTCGACATGCAGGTCGTTGGGAACCGTCATGCCCGGCATTACTTCCACGTCCACCAGACCGGCGTCCGCGATAGCCCTGCGCGCCGCCTCGTAATCGGCAACCCACTGGAAGCGGAGACGGTAAGGCCGTTGCTCGGCCGGCGACAGGGACAGGGAATGGGTCGGCTGTCGCCAGCGAGTCCCGCCCGCCACTGCCTCGCCGGCGGCCGCCCCGCCCAAGATGTAGGCGCACCACGTCCCACTGGCTTCGGCTGAATCCTTGTGGACATCCCAATATTCCAGTGACGTGTCCGCTTCCGGTAAGAGCATGAGGAACGGACCGGTGCTGTTGCCGCGAATCCAGAGGATGTGCGATCCATGCCCCGAGACGAAGCTGTGCTTCAAAACAGCCATCGATACCGGTTGCCCTGCCGGAAATTCGGTGTTCATCGGCATGGGTAAATAGAGGTCGCCAACCTCCACGCTCGCCATGCCGTCGTTCCGCAGCATGATCTCCCACGTCAATCCAGCCTCGTCGACTGCGAGGCGGGTCGTGAGAAGGACACCAGCGTCGCGGGCTGCTAGTTCGAGGGCCGCGCTATGCATCGGCTTCGTTGCATCAACGCCGGTTCGAAGCGTATGCCACTCGGATCCGGCACGCCGAACTCTAGCGTGAGCAGTCCCCAGCACGGCTCCAGGCAGAACATAATCCGTGTCATACGCATCGTTACGATAACGCAACGAGGTAATGCCGTCTTGTGTGCACCCAACGACGAAGGGAGAGTCGGCCGCCTTCAACACCATAGCAACCTTGCGCTGCGGCCGATTGGGTGTAGGCACCGTAACGCCCCCGAACAACGCGCTACCCAAGAAGCTACTGCCCAACAGCATCGTACGACGCGTATACGTCCAGGCATTAGACATCTCTTTGGTCTTCGTCATCAACGGTATCCGGTATCGCTACATACGGATGATCAAGGCGTGCCGTTTCCCGTCGTAAACGTCAACGCGACAAAGCGACATACGTTCTCAAGTACCCAGCGTTCGGTCGGCGCCGCTTCGTCACCATCGGTCCTCACGATGCCCTTGGACACCAGACCTTGCACGCAAGGAGGCCTCCGTTCTTGTCGGCGAGTCGCGATCGGCGGAGCAGACGAGATGCTCGGGCGCAAGGAGTAGGATCAGTTGGAGCTCGATCTCTCCGTGGCGTTCGATGCTCGGCAGCACTAACTCACGGCAGCAGATCCACATAAGCGCACTGGAATGGGTGATTGATCCGAGCCGACCAAGCGGGAGAAGCGGACGTTCCTGAAGGAGCTGACGCTCGTTGGCTCTACCGTTTCCGTGCGAACCAACCGTCAGAGTAGTAACTCCAGAATATGGAAAAGACACAGCAGCGAAACGTCTAATAGCAAGCTGCAACAAGTTTAGCTGTCGTATCAACTCTCAGCCCAATCTATGTGAGCAAGTTGTCGCTCTACAATCTCGGCAAATTGTAGGGCTGCTTGCGCCATGTCGTGTTCACGACATGGCGACAGCGGCCCTTTGGACAGGATAAGCGTTGGTTCTGCTTTATATCCAGGTGGCGCGCGCCCTGGCGCATCCCATGGCAAATGGCCCCGCCTTTGCTTCATTGCATTTCGGACGGTGTGCGGCCGCCAAGTCTTGTTCTGCTCCGCCACAGTCGGTGCATATATATGGAACGAAAGGCGTTACCATGAGCGATCGGAGTTCGGTCACCGCCAACACAAAGGAGACCGCCGCAGGTGCCTTCCCGATGACGCGGACTACGCTGGTCGAAGACGGAACGAGGGATAGCACTACTCCTAACCGATACGGTTCACACGAGGGCGGCGTTCTTGCTCAGGCGAGGTGGGATCGACCAGCCAGCTTTGCGCTTCAGAATGGGCTCGAGGTTGTGGTGATTCCGGATCATCGGACGCCCGTCGTAACTCAGATGATCTGGTATAAAGTCGGCTCGGCCGACGAGCCACCTGGAAAATCGGGGCTGGCGCATTTCCTCGAACATCTGATGTTCAAGGGCACATCCAAACATCCGCCCGGTGAATTTGACCAGGCCGTGCTGCGCGTCGGCGGCTACCAAAATGCCTTCACCTGGACCGACTATACCAGCTATTTCCAGCATGTTCCGCGCGGGCAGCTCGGAAAGATGCTGGAATTTGAGGCCGACCGCATGACCGGTCTCATCCTCGAAGATGAACAGGTGTCGTCCGAGCGCGATGTCGTGCTCGAGGAACTAAATGGGGCCGCCAACGATCCGGGTGCGCGGCTCGTCGAGCAGATGATGGCGGCGCTTTACCTTAACCACCCATACGGTCGCCCCATTATCGGCTGGCGGCAGTGAGATCGAAGAGCTTGGTCGTGAGGACGCGCTCGGCTTCTATAAGCGGTTCTATGCACCAAACAACGCTATCCTGATCATCGCCGGTGACGTAGAGGCGGGCGAGATCCGCCCGCTGGTGGAGACGAGTTTTGGCCGCATCCCCCCGCAACCATCGATCCCCGCAGAACGCTTGCGACCTCAGGAGCCGACGCCGGCCGCGCCGCGCAACGTGACGCTGGCCGATGCCCGCGTTGAGCAGCCAGCGCTGTACCGCTACTATCTCGTGCCGTCGGCGCGCACCGCGGGTGCGGGCGAAAGCGCAGTGCTTGACGTGCTCGCGGAATTGATGGGCGGTGGCATCAATTCGTATCTCTATCGCGCGCTGGTAATTGACAAGCAGCTCGCAAGTAGCGCCTCGGCGGGCTACGAGGCCGCCCAGCTCGATCATTGGCTACTCGAGATTTCAGCCATACCAAAACCCGGCATCGACTTCGGGCAGCTCGAATTCGCTATTGACGAGGTGATTGCCGGCATTGCGCATAATCCGGCGAGCGCCGAAGATATCGAGCGGGTCAAGACGCGGCTGATCGCGCAAGCAATCTATGCTCACGACGACCAGGAACAGCTTGCGCTCTGGTACGGCAGCCGGCTCACGACGGGACAGAGCATCGACGAGATCCGAGGCTGGCCGGACGGCATCCGCGCTGTTAGTGACGCACAGGTGCTCGAGGCCGCGCGCAAATGGCTCGACAAGAAGCGCTCAGTAACAGGCTATCTCACTAAAGAGCGATCCCAAAAAGACGCGGAGAAGCGATCATGACCTATTGTTACACACGACGGGGGGTTCTCCTCGCCGGAGCATCGCTGTCAATCGCGACGCTCGCCTGGCCAAGCTTGTTTGCCGCCAGCAGCACGCTTTCCGCGGCCAAGATCAAACGGCTGGTCTCGCCTTGCGGTATAAAGGCATGGTTGGTGCAGGATGCAACTGTCCCGCTGATCACGGTGGAATATGCCTTCGGCGGCGGCGCGACGCAGGATCCCGCCGAAAAGCCCGGTGTTGGGCACATGGTGGCTAGCCTGCTCGACGAAGGCTCCGGCGATCTTGACTCCAAGACCTTTCACGAGCGGCTCGATGGCCGCGCCATTAAGTTGAGCTTTGCATCGCATCGCGACTACTTCCGCGGTAGCTTGCACATGCTCAAGGACACCAAGGAGGAAGCCTTTGACCTCTTACGGATGGCGCTAACCTCACCACGTTTCGACCCAGCCGATGTCGAACGGATTCGTGCCGGAGTGCTTGCGAACCTTCGACATCACTCGACCAATCCGGCGTCGCTCGCAAATCGCAAATTCTTCGAAGTCGCCTTCAGGGATCATCCTTATGCTCGGCAGGCCAGAGGTACCCTCGAGAGCGTGCCGAAGATAGAGGTAGCGGATCTCAAGGGCTACCTCCGAGGCGTGATCGCCAAAGACACGCTCAACATAGCGGTGGTTGGCGACGTCGATCCAGATGCCCTTTCCAAACTGCTCGACATCAGTTTTGGCGGCCTGCCGGCCAGCTCGGATTCAACGCCGGTTCCTGACGTGGTCGCAGCAAAGCCGCCGCAGCGGGTCTTCATTCCGCTCGACGTACCGCAGACGGTCGTGGCTTTCGGCGGTCCGGGCGTCCGCCGCAGCGAACCCGATTTCATGGCGGCCCGTGTCGTCAACCACATCCTTGGCGGTGCCGGTCCGACCTCGCGGCTGTTCCGCGAAGTCCGGGATAAGCGCGGGTTGGCCTATTACGTCGGTCAGCACCTGGTTTGGATGAATCATTCGGCCGTTTTGGTCGGCGGTAGCGGCACGCGCGCCGACCGTGCCGACGGAACGGTCGAAGAGATCGAGACGCAGGCCCGCCACATTGCCGAGGAAGGGCCAACCCAGCAGGAACTCGACGATGCAAAGTCTTATCTGAAGGGCTCGCAGATACTGGCTCTCAACACATCATCGAAGCTTGCGCGAACGCTGTTGCAGCACCAGCTTGACAAGCTGCCGATCGACTATCTCGAAAAGCACGACGCCATCGTCGACGGGGTGACGTTGGAGGATGCCAAGAGAGCTGCGCAGCGGCTGTGGGGCGACGGTCTGCTCACCGTTCTCGTCGGCCGTTCCGCAGTGCCATGACTACATCCCGGTCAAGTGCCGAGCTGGACGTCAAACCACAATACGCAAGGCCTCAACGCCTGAAGCGAGGACCGGCAGGCTGTCCTGGATAGGAGAGCAATGCGGCTTGGCTCGGCGCCCGGTCAGCTTTCCCAAAGCTAGACCTGCGAACATGGCAGTCGAGAAATTGCGGGACTGATTGCGGCTGCATCCAACGCAAACATCGGTGACGGATTTGTGAGATGCTGCACCTTCATAACACGCGCGCGACGACGAAGTTCGCGTACGGCAGTACATCGCAGCCCGCGCAGCAAGACGAACTTGGAACAGCAAGCCGATGCGGGTCCGTCCCATGATGTTATCTTCGGCTAAGTGGAGAGCCGCCCGGTCGTGTAGACCAGACTCTACATGAAAGATCGTCATCCTTCCGAACCGCGGCTCGCCGGTCGACTGCAATAAACCCAAGGCCGGCGGGCTAGCCGACCTGAATGAGCGGATAGCTTCCGTCAAACATGGGGACGTTAAGTTACCGCGTTAGGCCGCGCCGGTCGCACTTTCCAGTGCCAACAGAATGCCCCAGTCCACCGGGAGAGCTCGCAGCGTTTGGGCGGCTGCACAAACATCAAAAAAATCGACGTCCAGCTTTTTCGGCGATACGGTCGAGAAAATCAATTGTCTGGGTCTTCCCATGGCGGCTCAAGGCCACTCATGTAGGAGCGGTCAATCCCGGCCTCGTGGGTAATTTAGCTTTGTGAAACACCTTGATCTCAGCGGATCCGACGCACATTCGAGGCCACAATCGCACGAGTTTTCATGCGTCAACTCATGCCATGGGCCAGGCCTGTCAAAACACTGGCTATAACTCGACTGTTAGGGTTCAGGCTGAAGTAATCCAATAGGCAGTGATGGCGGCGAGGTGGATGGTAGCCAAGAAATTCCTGGCGAGTTTGTCATCGGGTTGCGACACGCCTGAAATCCTTAGACGGCTGAAACAGCGCTCGAGAACGTTGCGCCTTTTGTAGGCACGCTTACTGAAGGTGTGGAGGGTTACCCGTCGGATTTGTTTGGAGTGACGGGCTTTGCGCCGCGATTGACGATTTCGGCACGAAAGCCGACGCCGTCGTAGCCTTTGTCGCCAAAGAGGGTAGACATCGGCGGCGCGAGTTCCAAGAGGGCCGACCTGCAGTAAGATCTGCGGCTTGCCATGGAGTGAGATCAAATGCGCAAGGCCTGCAATCAGGGTCGCTCAGCGCGTGGATTTTGGTGGTCCGCCCACCGCGCGAGCGGCCGATCGCCTGTTCATGCTCGCCCTTTTCCGCCGCTCGCCGAGCGATGCGCTTTGATCGTGATGGAGTCGATGGACAAAGTCACGCCGTCCTTGCCGCAGCGGGCGAGTGCTTCAAAGATCGCCTGTCAATGTCCGCGGTTGGGCCGGCGATTGAAACGATTGTAGATCGTCGTGTACGGACCATAGTCGCGCGGGCAATCGCGCCAGCGTGCGCCGCACTGAAGCATGTGAATGGTACGCTGATGATGCGCCGATCGTCATCGCGCGCCGGGCCAGTCTGGTTCGTGGGCAGATGCGGCTTTATCTGAGCCCACTGCTTGTGGTTGAGCCAGAACAGCCCTTTGCGCATCGAAGCCGCCCGCCGAATCAACTCGGTGCGAAGGAATCAGAGTTCGCTAATTAGGTACAGACCCTAGGAGGCGCCGGCCGAACGATGGCTCATTACCCGGCACCGCTTTTCAAGGCGCTGGTCGGCATGCGGGGTCTGAGCCTAATTAGCGACTTCCCTTGCGCGCTGCCTGAATATCGAAAGGGTCTCCAGCCGACTGCCACTTTGCCTCCACTGAGAAGTTCTCAAAGCTGCCGAGGGCTGCACGAGCTGATGTTAGTCAGCGTTGGTGAAACTAACGTGCTGACGACCTGATCGTGCTCCACTTCACCCACCATCGACAAGCCGCCGATGTGCATAGATGTAGATGAGCGCATCCTGGCGAGCACTTTCGATAGGAGTGGCGGGCCCATGTCCGCCGTTGAAATCCTCATAGTAGAAATACGGCTGGCCAAGCGCACGCAGCCTGGCGGCTGCCTTGCGGCCGTGTGCTGGATGTACGATGTCGTCGTTAGTCGCGCTGAGAATGAACGGAGCCGGATAGGTTCTGCCTGGCACCAGCTTCTGATAAGGCGAGTAACGCTGGATCCATTCGCGTTGGTCGGGAATGGCGGGATCGCCATATTCACCCCTCCAGAGCGCGCCCAATGTCAGCTTGGTGAACCGAAGCATGTCGAACAACGGTACTTGCGCGATCGCTGCATTGAAGAGATCGGGGCGCCGGGTCAGCGCGGTTCCCACCAGCAGGCCTCCTTGGCTGGCGCCGACCACTCCCAGCCGCCGCGGACTTGTGACCTTCCGCCTGATCAGGTCCTCCGCAACTGCGATGAAGTCCTCCCATGTGCGCTGCTTCGACGCTCCCTGGGCAGCCTCGTGCCAGTGCGGCCCTAGCCCGCCGCCGCCGCGCAGGTGCGCGACGACATATGCGTTGCCCTGTTCGAGCCAGAGTCGTCCCATGACCCCATCATAGGACGGCAGCTCGGGAAGCCCAAAGCCGCCATAGCCATAGAGAAGAGTAGGAAGTGAACCGTCGAGACGGGCGTTACGGGGCCGCACCAAAAAGTAAGGAATACGCGTTCCGTCGCGCGAGGTCGCCTCGAATTGCTCAACGAGAGACGCGTTGAAGCTTTCACGCGCGACCTTCAAGGACTCAAGGTGTTCGGTCTCGGCGTCAAAGTACCAGAGTGATGTCGGCTTAAGGTAATTGGAGACGGTGAACACTACTCGATCGGAAGTATCGGAAGCGGTTAACAGGCTGACATCCGCATTCTCTGGAAGTGCGATCGACGTGACCCGCCAAGTGCCGCGGTCGTACTTGTAGGTGAATGCCTTGCCCTGAAGATTGTCAAGGACTGTGAGTATCAACAAGCTCTTGCTGATGAGGAAGCCGCTGAGTTCCTGTCGAGGCCCGGGCTGAAAGACAAGCGAGGGCCTGGCATGCAGCGGATCCCGCTTCCATTCCGCCAAATCATACGAGATTATCGAGCCGGCCCTGAAGCCGGCGCCACCGAACGGCGCCCAATCTTCATCGAGGTCATTATCAAGTTTAACGAGCAGGCGGCCAGCGGTGATGCCGCCGATCTCCGCGCGCTTGGGCAGACGGAGCTTGATTGGCCCCTTGGGTCCCAGGAGTATATACTCCCGCTCATCGCAGCTCGTGTATCGTACGGCGCCGGTCGCATGGACCGCGCCCTCATTGTCTCGCAGCACGAATGGCTCAACCCTATAATCGGTCCGTTCGCCGCGAAAGACCTCGCGTGCTTGCGCGAGCGGCTGAGAGCGCTTGACCTCCTTCAAGACGAAGGGATGACCGGCACGTGTCATGGTCCCTTTGCCCCAATCTCGCGCCACCAGAATAGTGTCGCGGTCTACCCAGTCGACATCCTGCTTTCCCTCAGGGAGATTGAAGCCGGTTTTGACGAAGGCCTTCATATCTTGGTCAAACTCGCGTACAAATGCAGCTTCCCTTCCGCCATCGAAAAGTTTGACCAAGCACAGCCGCTCTTCGGGCTGCAGGCATCTGGTGTCTCCGTTAAAAACCCAATTCTTCTTCTCCTTCGCAGCTAACGCGTCCACGTCCAAAATAGTTTCCCATTGCGGCTCTTTGGTACGATAGCTATCAAGCGTGGTACGACGCCAGATGCCGCGCACGTGCTTCTCGTCTCGGGTGAAATTGTCTAGGCCGCGCCATCCCAAGGAAACCTTCGGGATGTCGTCTCGGCCCTTCCTGATGGTGAGCGCGCCCTGGTGGAAGCGCCTATAGCGCCAATCCGATTGTAGGGTCACTAGTGTCTTACGGGTCTCTTTGCGAGCCCACCTCAATGCGCGCGGCGCCTTCCTCCTCTCAAGCCAAAGAAAAGGATCACCTGCCGACACGCTGGCCACTAAGGTATGGGGAAACGCCGAGGATAACATGTCATGGAGAGTGATGCGCGAGGAGGAGCGACTTATTTAGGGGCATGTCCTGGACTGGGTCGGCCGGCCAAGCTCTTGCGAACTGGACGGAAGCTACGAAGCGCTGGATTTGGTCTCAAAGAGTCACATGAGAGATCGCGTCTGCGACTTGCCTGAACTTTGCAAGAGGCAGGCCAATCAAAGCAGATGGAATCTCCAGCCGCCCGAGGCCGAGAAGCACCTGAACTTGGTTTCAAGCACGACAATCCCACCAACTTTGTCGGTATCGTCTCAAAAACGGCAGTCCCGGCGCGAGCTCCGCGCCTTCCTCCAAAGATATACTCTCCTACTTCTCATATCGGCTTTCGGACGCAGAAAGCTACTGTCTATCTCGCAGCAGACCTTCAAAGTACTTGAACGGCATCCCCATAGCAGGATCGAAGACCTCATGCCGCGGCTATTCCGCAAAACGTCACGCCAGCCTCACAAGGATCAAACGAAATGAACGAAGCCCCGCCCGGATACGGAAGGGCGCTGTTGCCGCAGCGGACGAGTGCTTTAAAGATCGCCTGCCAATGTCCGCGCTTGGCCCAGCGATTAAAACGATTGCAGATCGTCGTGTACGGAACATAGTCTGGCGGGCAATCGCGCCAGCGTGCGCCGCACTGAAGCATGTGAATGATGCCGCTGATGATGCGTCAATCGTCATCGCGCGCCGGGCCAGGCTGGTTCGTGGGCAGATGCGGCTTTATCTGAGGCCACTGCTTGTCGTTGAGCCAGAACAGCCCTTTGCGCATCGAAGTCCACTGCGCCGAATCAACTCGGTGCGAACCAATCAGGGTTCGCTAATTAGGTACAGATCCTAGTTCTTCCTCGCGTTCTTCGACGTGATCTGGCCTCAAGTTCGGGAGCGCCCGGGATCGATGCATCATCATAATTGGGCAGGCGGCGCAATTTGCCGGGCCGAGCCAGCCGACCCGCTGTCCGTGGCCCAGCAAACGCCGAGACGTGGCGCTAAACTCAAACAGCAAGCGGGTGCGGAGCCGACGATGGTCTGGGGAGTCAACGGCGCCAGAGCGTTTCCGGTGGTCGCTCGCCAAATCGTGCGCGGTAAGCGCGCGCGAACTCGCCTAGGTTTATGTAGCCCAGGCATAGGCCACACTCGACACGCTCTGTCCCGGAGCCGAACCGCACAGATCGCGCCTGACGCCTTGCATGTCGCTACTCCCGAAGAAATGCACTCGGCGCATGATGGCCATATATTGTTCAGCAAGCCTGACCGCGCGAGGGGCAAGCCGCTTGCGGGGGTTCTCTCGGTCCAGATCGGCGCGGCTGGCCCATTCGTTCAACAAGTGGATACAGATCGTCTGCTCGAGGTGTCGCCCGACGCGGTCACGTGCAAAGACAGCTGGGCGCATCGGTGATGCAGCGCACGATGTATTCCATCAAAGCCAACCAGCTCGAATTGTTGCCTCCGATCCGGGTCTTGTATTGGCAGAGCACATTGTCCGGCACGAAGCCGAACCAGTCGCGACAAACCCGCTCGAGCACGCTGTGCGGAATGGTCAGATTGAGCTGGAGATGATCAGGATCGAAGTCGACATTGTAGTCTGTTCGGCTGCAATCGACGGCGGAGCTCTCGCCGATGGCGATTGCCTCAGCTCGGGTCGCATCGACGAAGTGCGTTGCGTTGTCACCGATCGTTGTCAGGACAACCGCATGGCCCGCGTCCTGCGACTCCGTGATATTGACGGGAATGCCGTAGGCAAAGCGGGTGACAGTAATCCGCCCGATCTGCGCCGAGTGCATAGTGGAATCCGGGGCGGGCCAGCTTGGCCGTGGGGGATACGCGGTGTGGCATATAGACCTGGTTCGACCAGTCGCGGATCTCGTCCCAGTCGTTGACAAGACTTTGTGGTCTTGCCGGATCGGATCTCCTTTGGGGTCAAACAGCAGAGCCTGCCTCAACGTCGACGTTCCCCCTCCCTGAAAGTCGCCTGCCACGCAGCCTTAGGTAAACCCACCACCCTAGCCTGAACAGTCCTCAAAGCCGCTGCGATATGGAAAATCACCGATCATAGACATCCTTTGCCGATTGACACACGCAGCGAGGGCGAAATTTCGCAGAGCCCTCTCCGGCGACGCCGACGGTAATGCCAACATGAGGAGGAAAGCAGAACGACGGACTTGAAATCGGCTTGCGATGACGTGCTGAAGAGGACGGTCAATTCAGCGCCTGGCGTTCCCGCCGTGGTGGCAGTGACAACCGATCGGCACGGAAAACATCCATGAAGGAGCCGCGGGGAAGCGGCAGCTCGGCGGCGGCCAGGAGATGACGACCGATAGCGTCTTTGCGATCTTCTCGGCCACCAAAGCGATCACCGGGACGGCGTGCCTGCAACTGGTGGAAGGCAAGCTCGACCTCGACGCTCCGGCAAAGACCTATGCGCCGGCCATCGGCAAGCTGCAGGTGATCGAGGGCTTTCGATGACAGTGGCAACCCCAAGCTGCGTCCGCCGAACCGCAACGTCACGACGCGCATGCTGCTGCTCCACACAGCGGGCGTGGCTACAATTTCTTTAACGAGACCTACAACCGGCTCGCTCAGGAGCATGGCCAACCCAGCGTTATCACCGCATCGCTTGTTCGGGCCCGGCGAGAAGTGGGAGTACGGCTCCAACATCGACTGAGCCGGTCAGGTGGTCGAAGCGATCACCGGCAAGCGACTCGGAGAGGTCATGAACGAGCGCATCTTCGAGCCCCTCGGTATGGAGGACTCGGCGTTCACCATGACCCATTCCAGCGGGACGATGACGGAAATCTCACGGCGCTTGCCGATTTCATTCTTCCGCAGGACCCCGAGGTCCACATGGGAGGGCACGGCCTCTACTCGACGGCCCTGGATTGTGCCAAGTTCATCCGTATGTGGTTGAACGACGGACAGGGCTCGTGCGGCGCGTCCTCAAGAAGGAGACAGTCGAGATGGCGGCCAGAAACGGCTTGCCTGCCAGCATGAAGATCAAGGCCTGCCAAGCGTCATCCCAAATCTGTCGAATTATGCCGAGTTCTTCCCGGGAATGCCGAAGGGTTGGGCTCTCACGTTTATGGTCAATGAGCAGGATGCCGTTACGGGGCGCCTCGCTGGTGCGCTCACCTAGGCCGGTCGCGCCAACCTTTGCTATTGGATCGACCGCTGAAATGGGATTGGCGGCTACCGGGCAACACAGATCTTGCCCTTTGCCGACCCAACCTTCGGTCGGAAGCTATCTTCAGTTCGAGACTACTGTATACGGCAATACTAGAAGAGCTGTAGCCTGAATCCAACTTGCGAACTTCTCGCCGGACCTCCCGTGAAGTCGTGGTTCATCCCTGTGGCAGCCAGTTGGCAGCCACAGGCTCGCTCTCGAGAGTTACGCTCGTTCTGTGGGCGACGACCTTCCGGTCGGCCTCTTCCGCTGCTGAGGCTGGCTGTATGGGAGTCGGCGGCAGTTAGGCGGATTCGGTTGCTGCTCGTGCGAGTTGCGGCCGTGCACGATCAGCGTTGCGCCGATCGAGCGCCTTCTCGAGGAACAGGGTCGCAACCATGGGAAGCCAGTCGCTACCAGCGGGCGCGGGTTAATTTACCGGGACGATGGCTTTGGGGATTGGGGCCGTTCACACGCCGCGTAGAAGTTTCAGATAACCGCGCTCGACCAGGGCGGTGGAATCATGAATGAGCCGGTTAGCCTTGCGACGGGCATGCGAGTCCTTCCACTCGACCGAAGGACGGTGGGCGTGGTCGGAGGCGAGCACCTTCGCTGCCACGTCTTGCGGGCCACCGCCGAGGTCGTGGACGTCGAAGGCGTGAAGGAGCTGTATCAGTGGACGTTTCTGAAACGCCGTCAGCCGCAGAGTGCGCACCCTGTTCAACAGATCCTAGGCAATTGTTCGCCCCACAGCCAGTCGACGAGGCGTCGGCCGCCGAAACAGGTGGTTATCTGCACAAATTTGTGATCGTCAGCCACCGCCTCGCCAATATCAGCTGCATCGGACCCGAGCGGGTGCGCCTTCATGGCAGCAAGTACGGCATCGGCCGCATCAGGCGCGACGATCGCAACGAGCTTGCCCTCGTTGGCGACATGGATCGGCTCTAGTCCAAGAAGTTCGCAGGCAGCCGCAACCGCAGGCTTCACCGGAATGGTTGATTCCTGCAAATGGAACCCGAGGTCGGATTGATGCGCAATCTCGTTGAGAGTCGCAGCGAGCCCGCCGCGCGTGGGGTCGCGCATCACCCGGATGCCGCCACCGCCGGCGGCAATCATGACCGCTACGAGATGATGCAACGCTGCTGAGTCCGAGACGATTTCGGTTTGAAAAGCGACGTTCTGACGTTTTGACATGATCGCCACCCCATGGTCGCCGAGGCTTCCGGACACCAGCACACGATCCCCGACCCTTACCTTGTCGGCGGACAGATCCAGCCCATCGGCCACAAGCCCGATCCCGGCCACAGAGATGAACAGACCGTCTGCCTTGCCGCGCTCGACGACCTTGGTGTCCCCGGCAATGATGTAAACGCCGGCCCCGCGTGCTGCCGCGCCCATCGAATCCGCGATCGTCTTCAGATCCGAAAACCGGAAACCCTCCTCGATGATAAAGCTGGCTGACAGATAGAGGGGACGCGCACCAGACATCGCGACATCATTAATCGTGCCGTGCACAGCCAATGACCCGATATTGCCGCCGGGAAAGAACAGTGGTGAAACCACATAGCCGTCGGTCGTCATCACCATCCTGCCTGCCGAAACGTCAAACGCCGACTGATCATTGCAGCGGGCGAGCCATTCATTACCGAAGGCTTGGTGAAAAAGGTCGGAGATCAGCTGTGCCATGGCACGGCCCCCGGATCCGTGGGAAAGTTCAACGCGCCCGTTCTTTACGTCGAGCTTGCGTGGATAGGATTTCACGCTCATGACCTCTGCCTCACCTGTTCATCGCGAACTCGGCCATAGGTCCAATACGCCGCACAAGCCCCTTCTGATGACACCATGCAGGCTCCTATCGGCGTTTCCGGCGTGCAGATGTTTCCAAACAACTTGCAATCGACCGGCCGTTTGGCGCCACGCAGGATCGCACAGCACTCGCACGCCGGATTGTCTGCGACAGGCATGTCGCGGGTCGCAAAACGTG
>Ga0214544_1009949_pt1 | contig 14437 bp, 10 predicted proteins | sample CNSS3metaG_FD_160074 | JGI IMG/M metagenome (GOLD analysis project Ga0214544, IMG submission 160074) | Root nodule microbial communities from cowpea collected in UCLA plant growth center, Los Angeles, California, USA - CNSS3 | ecosystem: Host-associated > Plants > Roots > Nodule | place: USA...
TTGGGGGTTCGATTCCCACTGGCAACAACCCACCCAGTATGAATGGACGGAGAAGGGTGAGGGGTTGGGGTGCATCGGGCTGTAGTAACCTGACATGCTCTGGGCGTGGTACGCCAGGGATGTTACAAAAAACACTTTTGGGTACTTATTTAAGTACATGACAACACCAATATCTTTGTGTTCGAAGAGGCAAAGCGTGGTGGCCCTATCTTCCTGTGAAGCGGAGTATATAGCATCTGCAAAAGTAGCCTGTCAATCCTTATGGTGGGAATCTGTCTTGGAAGAATTAAGGCTGGAATATAAGAAACCTGTGCAATTACAAGTGGATAATAAGTCTGCAATAGACTTATCCAAGAATCCATTTAGTCACGGGAAGAGCAAACATATTGAGACCAAATATCATTTTTTTGAGTTCAAGTCATGAAGGACAAGATTTAATTGATTCACTAACACAAAAGAGCAGATTGTTGACATCTTTACAAAACCTCTAAGACAACAGAGATTTGAAAAGCTTAGAAATATGCTACGCCTAAAATAGTTAGATAATTTGGATTAATGAGGAGTGTTGTTGTATAATCCAAATATTGTTATGTAACTAACTATGCAGTTAGTAGTTTCTTATCTGTTGTTTTGTATTTTGTATATAACTCTGATACAGATACTCTCATAATAATGCCAATGAGAATACGTCTCAATTCTCCCAATCCTCTTTTTGCCTGTCTATCTTCTTACACTCTTTGTATTCTGTCTGCACTAACATTTCTCTTATTCTTCTAAACAAAACAATGCAAATATATTTACGAAGTATCTACAAAGTGATTATGTTCTTACTAACTTAGATGTTATAGAAAGAACTTTGCTGGTAACACGTTACCTCGTATGTGTCATCAGATCACCCCAGTCCGTCTTGGTTGTCGGGCACGCCAGACCCGTCTGGGTCGTTGGGCCTGCTCGACCCGTTTGTGTCTTCAGGTCGGTCTGATCCATTTGGATCGTCTGGCCAGCCTAGCCTATCATGGTTGTCGGGTTTGCCGGGTTCGTTTGGGGTTGAGTCCAGAGTGTGAGGTTAAGTGAGAAGAATTTGAAATTCCACATTTTTTTATGGTATTTGAATTTCTTCTAATTTAGCTAATTGAAATACTTCAAAAAAATGCATACATTTTAAATGTTCTATCCAAACAAAACATTTCATTACAAAGAATTTCAAATTCTCCAAATAAATGAATCCCTCTTGAATTGCCTCATCCAAATACACGTATATCATCTCTTACCTTGTGTTTGGATAGAGCATTTCATCATTGCTTAGAAATTGAAAGGCTTTGTATTTGAATTGCTTGTAATTAAATTTCATTCATTTTTTAAATAACTTGTTTGGATAAGGAAATTAAAATACCTGACATTTCAATTTCTTGTTTGGAAAAAAAATTGAATTTATTGTGAGATAAAATTTAGTTTTAACAATATTTATTTTACGCTTAATTATGTTTTGAGTTCATGATAAATTTGGAAACCTCGACAACCCAGATGGGTCGGGTAGACCCAATTACGCAACCGGATTGGTTAGACCCGACGACCCACCCGAGCTGGACCGACTGGGTGGCTCGATGATCTAGAGGCCTGACGTCCCATACTGCATGATTGTACCGTCAAGTTCGTCAATATGGCCCGGTCCAACCCGTCTAGGTCATTGGCCCAATGCTCCAAACGGGTTCGACGACCCGAACGGGCCCGACGACCTAAACGGACCCGAAGACATGGATGGGCCCGACGAGTTGGACGAGCCCGACAATCTGGACGGTGCTGAATACCCGGAAGGATTCGAGGACCCGGACGGGCCCGTACACCCAGACGGGCTCGAAGACCTAGACGGGTCTAACGACTAGGATGGGCCTGAGGACTCAAACGGGCCCCACGACTTGGACACGTCCGACGACCCGGACAAGCCTGATGACCTAAACGAGCCCGAGACTAGAACAGGCCCGACAACTCGTATGGGCCCATTAAAACTGTCACGTCCGTCCGGGTCGTCGGGAACGTCCGGATAGTTTGCCTCGTACGAGTCGTCAGGACCGTTTGGATCGTCGGGACTGTTCGGGTCATCGGGCCCGTCCGGGTCATTGTTCACGTTTGGGTCGTCGGGCTCGTCTGGGTTGTCGAGTCCGTCCGGGTCGTCGGGCATGTCCGGGTTGTCGAGCCCGTTCAGGTCATCGGGCTCGTTTTAGTCGTCGGGTCTGTCTGAGTTGTCCCGCACTTCCAGGTTGTCGAGCTCGTCCGGGTTGTCGGGCCCAATGATTTGGAAAGGCTAGTTTGGGTCGTCAGGCTCGTTTGGATCGTCGGGTCCATCCAGGTCATCGGGCTCGTCCGGGTTGTTTGGCCCGTCTAGGTCAGGCTTGTCCGGGTCATCGGGCCCGTCTGGATCGTCGGGCTCGTTTGGGTCGTTAAACCTCTCTGGGTCGTCGGCCCATCCAGTTCGTCGGGCCCGTTTGGGTCGTCGGGCATGTCTGGGTCATCGGGCCCATCCGGGTCGTCAGGCCCATCCGAGTTGTCGGGCCTATCCAGGTCTTCGGGCCCATCTGGGTCGTCGGGCTCGTCCGGGTTGTCGGGCCCGTCTGGGTCGTCGGGCTCGTTCAGGTCGTCGGGCCCGTCCGGGTCGTCGGGTACGTCCGAGTTGTCGTGCCCGTCCGGATCGTCTAGAATGTGAGGTTGAGTGAGAAGAATTTCAAATTACACCTATTTTGAGGGTATTTGAATTTCTACTAATTTAGCTTATTGAAATCCTTAAAAAAAAAATGCTTGCATTTAAAATACTTTTTAATTTCTCTATCCAAACAAAGCATTTCATTACAAAAAAATCTAAATTCTTTACAAAAATGAATTGCTTCATTAAAATACTCTATTCAAACACACTCTTAAAGTTCATCTCCTCATAATCCATAGCTCGGCAGAGAGATTCTATCCTCCAAACAATTCAGCCAAAAACGTTTTGTTTTTTTAAGACCACCATAACAATTAAAAATTAAAATAGTCATATATGCGAATTTAATTAAGTGTTTTGAAGTTAAGCTCAAATTCAAAAAAAATATTCATAATATATTTTATATGTTTTCAAACTATTTATTTTATAAATTTAATTATATGAAAAATATTTACGGGTTTCAATGCGTAATCAAAATTCCTAATTTTCACGTATAGTTAAACAGTGAAATGACAATGTGAAAATGTGATTACGCGGACATGAAGCATCCACCTGCTTGCTCTCTATTTCCACTTCGCGAAACACAGTGATACGTCATGACTAAGTCAATAATTTGAAATTTGAAAAACATGAATGATGGTTTTTTGGTCTAACGAAGGGAAGATAATGGAAGGCAAAGAAAATGATAAATTTCTTTTCCATTCTCTATAAAGTATAATACATATTGATTTTTTATAATTTTTCTACTGTTCGTATTATATATTTCTCATTTGACTTAGTTTTATTTATCCTCTATCCAGTTTTAGTTGTTGTAATTGGGTTACCACTTTCATTAATTTCTTTTATATGTTTCGTTATTTTTTTTAGTAATTTATTTCTTGCAATTTACTTGTGTGTTCTTTACATTTTATCACAACTTGCGTAATCCATGTGTCATTAACTCCATATATATCAGTTATGATTACACCATTTTAAATTTACACTTCATCCATTGTCATTGTGCTCTTATTTCCATTGTTTCCATAGCATCATCTAATGTGTATAATCCAACTTGCATTGTGAAGACATCCATGTGCTCCTCTAGATCGGTATTGTCATCATAACGATCCATAGTGAGACTTTTCCGTCAAGAAAAAATCTCTAACTCCATTATCCCATATGTTGTAATGTTCCCATCTGTGCCAAAGTTTGAACGGTGTCTGTCCACGATCCATAAGGAGTGGGTTCATGTTAGAACTAATTAACGAATTAATTCTATTATGTGACTCGTTTGAAATATTATGATGGACCCAGATGTAATTTAATAAAATATAAGGACCTAATTGTTATTGTCGAAAATTATAATAAAATAAAATAAAATAAAGTTCAACCCAACTTGATGGACGTTGGTTTTTGTTCCTGCGGAAACAATAATAGAATATCAGGGAACACAAATTAAATCTTACCCAATCCTTTACTCCTTGGGACAAATACTTGTCCATTCTTCGGTTTGAATGTGTCCTCTCGTAGTGTGAGCGAATTGACCGTTTTTGGGTTTACCTACGGAAAAGACTCCAACAATCAAGTCAGCAAGAGCTCTTAAAATTCAAATCACAGATTAGTGAATTAATGAATTGTGTACCTTTATTTGTTGGGGTCCACCTACATTTATAGAGCATTAATCACAGTTTACCTTATACATGGACTGGGCCCTTATTGGTCTTACAGGCTTCATTAGGCCTGTGTGGGCTTGACTAAGATCTAGTACCAGACTTGTGATTTGATTCTAGGAGTTTAACCATTATTTCCTAAGTTAAGAGTAGGCAGTACTTGCTCCTATTCTGCCTTGGTCGCTATGTATACATGATCTTTTTATATAGTTAGCTTATATTCCTTTTAGTCTAGGACTATAAGTTGGCGGTTGGGGCCGGGTAGTTGGCTACACTGGTCCTAATCGCCTATGTATAGTACATTAGTCTCCCAGCCTTTGGCGGGATAGGTCATGTCAAAGGTTTCCGTGTTGTTCTGGTTGCAAGAATAATTACTCGTTTGCAAGAAAAATTACTCATTTCTTGGTATACCTTGGGGTATGGTAGTCCCCTAGTCATTAGAAGTGGTAACGTCACTAAGATTGTGTCAGAGGTGATGGGAGCAAGTGAAGGGACTTATGTTGTCAAGGGTCACATCAAATGGAGTTGCTTAATCACCATCAATTGTGATTCTTCGTATTCTTAACATCTGAGCAGGAAAATTTTATTGGGAGCGTGGCTCATCTTATAAATAGTGGTTAAGAATAGGATTTGTGCATTCAGTGTCATTTGCGTAATTCTAAGAAATCCTAACAGTTGGGGCTATCTTCAAGCTTTTCGTGTGTTATGCTAGTCTCTATATCTTCGTCCTTCTCCTCAGTGTTTCTTGTATTTTTATGATACTCGTCCAAAAGTCCAATCACTTGGTTGTCGCTAGTAAGTCGTCCGGGTATAAGCATGTTAGACGTTTTTTCGCAATCATTCAAATATTTTAAGGACGGATTTTTTAAAGTTGTTGTGAAGGAGGCATGTCGTTCATATTTTTATAACGAGGATGGGAGTACGAAGTTTCCTTTTAGTTGGAATGACAATCTTTGGTGATATAAGCATATGAAGAAAGAGAAGTTATCGACTAGTGATAGAGGATTTGTGGAGTTCATAGGAAGATTTAGCAATAAGCTGCCCAATAAGGGCTTAATTAGAGTTTATTTATTCGGGCACCCTCTTGTTGATTAGAAGGTATCATTTTTTTTTTATTTTTACCGCTATGTTTTATGTGATAGAGATAATCGTTTATGTTTATGTTTTAGGTCATATGGCTCAACTTGGGAAGAAGAACCTAAAATTGTTCAGGACTAATGAGTGCATATTTTTGCCCTCATTTAATGTTTAATTATGGGTATTTAATTGAATTTGTGTGCTTAAAGATTGATTTAATTGGGATTTCATATAATTGGGATTTCATATAATTGGGTTTATTGAGCATGAGATACAAAAACATGTTAAAAATAGCTTTTTAGTTGCATAAATGTTCTTTGGATATTTTGAGGTGTGTTAGTGCAACTACAGCTAAGTTGAGCTCATGGACGTGTGGAAATAAATTGATTAAAGCTTCATGACACCTTGAAGATAAATCCAAGAATAAAATATTATCAAAAGCACAAAAATCCAAGCCAAGCATTGCATGAAGACGGCAAGAAAAGCTTGAAAAAGTGAAGAAGTTTGGCTAAACCAAGAAGAGATGAACAAAAAAATTGGACCTTGCGGTTTTCTTTATCTTTATGATAGAAGATAATTCGAGGAGATTGCAAAGGGTTGATTTGGAAAATTAATACACATACTAATTGATGATAATTTATCATATATCTTTAATTAATTAATTAATTTAATTATATTAGATGATATTATCAACCAATATTATTTGTCAAATAGTCTATATCTCTCCAAATATTTTTAAATATTTATCTTTATCTTTATTTTAAAAGATATTTGAGAGATTTTAGCAACAGAAAAGCCTAGTCCAATTCCTATATAAAGAGACCAAGGGAGAAGCAGAAAAAAAAGACAAGCTCGACACTTCGGAATTTAGGAACCCTTAGGGGGACCTAATTTCTTTCTCTCTCTTTTCATCTCTTTATTCTTCTTTTATTCTTATTTTGTATTCCATGGATTGCTAAACTTCTTGGGTTGATTCCATTGTAATTTCATTATGGATTTTGAGGTTAGAATGAATTAATTTCTTTGTTCTTTTTATTATTGTTGAGGTTTTAATTCATCTATGTCTTTTATCTTTGAATCACGTAAAAAGTAATGATTTTAAATCTATATGCATGTTGATCATATGAGTTCAAGGGTTTTTAAATTTAATTAAGACTTTACTTTGATTTTATTTAAAAACTTTCATGTGATTGAATGAGTTTTTACCAATAATTGAGACTTTACTTTGATTAAAGGTATTTACTCTAACTAAAATTAATTGAGACTTTACTTTGATTAATTAAGCTTTTTATTTGATGAGGAGATAAAAGAATAGACATGATTAGGCATAGTAAAATTTGATTGAGACTGTACTTTGGTTGAATTTTCTGTGGATAATCTAAAAGTTCTCACTTTTAATTGAGACTGTACTTTGGTTAAAAGTGAGAACTCCAACAAATTAATTGAGACTTTACATTGATTAATTTGTAAATCTACAACAATAATTAATTGAGCAATAATCTTTAGATAACCGATGATGGATTTATTTTGACAAAACAGTGGAATCAATCTATTTTTTCTTTATCATTTTTTTTTATCTTTTTCAAATTTTATTTCTTTATTCCTTGTTTCATTTGATTAACTCTTTTGCATAGTTTTTATAAGAACTAATTTGTTAAAAATCAATTCAGTGTTCATTGGGAGACAACCTAGGGTTACTTTACCCTTTCTATTTTCTTGACTACTATTGTACCAATACTGAAGTTGCTATAGTTTAGTAGTATTAATTTGATTGCGTCAACGACAGCGTTATCAAATTTGGCGCCGTTGTCGGGGAACACGGTTAGAATTTTTATCATTTTAGTTCTTATTTTTTTATTTTTTTCTTTTGATTTTATTTTTTGTTTATCACTAACATTTTTTTTATCTCAAATTTTTTTTCTTCTAACATTTATTTTATTTTCTTTACTTATTTTTTTTAGTTACTTTATTTTTTTAAGCATAATTTTTGTTTAAGGATTTTTGTTGGGAAATTTGTGAAACTAGTTAGGAAACACTTTGTCTAAGGAAAGACAAGGTACTTAAGTTGTCTATTGAGAGGCACCTCTCTTTCCTGGAAGTCTACTCAACAAGCTTTCAACTTATTTCTTTTCAGAAAACCTTTTCAAAAATGAAAAATAATTTTTCATATGAAAATAATCAACATTGTGATTTTCAAGTGAACTATAATTATTATCCACAACAACCACATGATCCATATGATTATCAGCAGCAAATTGTCACACCTACTTCTGCACCTGATTTAAGTAGGTTAACTATACATCAACCAAATGATCTATATCCTAGATAATCTTTTTTGGAATACGAGCAACAATCTACCATGAGCAACAACCATATTTTGTGTGTCCACTCCAGCCATTATATGTTCCATTTGGTTCTCAACAACAAGAACATGCACCATCACAAGTTGCAGCAATCAATGGACCATCCTATAAGGAAGTTGTGTTATTAATGTATGGACTGAGAGAGAAATTAGACACCATAGATGAAAGGTTGCGAGTTGATCAACGATGCAAAGATATTGAGCAAAAATGGTATGGAAATGATAAAGTATTGTATGACATGATGGAGGATGCAAGTAACAACAACTTTGTAGAATTACTTTGTACTGTTAATACCACCCTTCAATGTCATCCGAGATTTGCTAAAATCCCAGAATTTAGAGCACTTCATCAAGAAATAGAAGATATGCTTTTAAAGTTGGCCATTAGAGCTGAACAAATGTCAGAAGATTTAAGTCAGCTAATGAAAGACAAAGCTATGGAGGCCACCCTAGAAAAAACTTATAAAGACTATCGTTGAGCAAAGGGATGAAATGATAATGTTAAGGAGCATAAATCAAAGGATGGAACAATTGAGCACTGATGTGAATGAGTACACTATTCAAATGTTAGATCAACCAACACCAGAATCACATCACACTGATATATCTACTGATAGATATAATGATGCTCATAGTAATATGTCTACTGATGGACATATCAATTTTGGTAAGGATGTTGCTGATGAAGAAATTGAAGATTCTCAAACATACATATCCATTGATGGATATGTTGATGATGCTCAATGGGAATATAAAGTTTTATGTATTGATAATGATATGAGTATAAATGATCTTTTTGAGGAGCAAAGTTGTGAGAACAATACAATGGAGGAACCAAGTGCAATTGAAGAGCCAACGATATTCAAAGATGTAGCTGAAGCATCAACTATTGCAACTGACTTGGTTAATGATGAAGTAGCAGATTCAACTACTTCAAGTGCAGATTTTTGCTCACAAGGTGAGATTATGAGGATTATTGATGATCCTATTAACCATTCGAATGCACCTGATGATGCTCAAATTGAGTTGAAGCCACACACTCCACACATCAATTTGTTGATGTGAATGATGCAAATAAGTTTTCAGTGGTGATTTTTGTTGACTTGGCTGCGGAGAAAGAAGAAAGGTTGTTGCAAAAGGAAAAGAGGTTAGACTCATTCTTTTGAAAACATTGTTGATAAAAAAGTTAATTTGCATGCATGTTTGTTTTTTGTTTCTATTTTTAATTTTAAAAATATTAAAAAAAATTCAAAAATATGTGTTTTTGTTTTCTTTAATAAAATTGTACAAACTGACTTGTACTTTATAAAATTAAAAAAAAAATTGACATATGAACAAATTGAGCCAAAAGTCACAATTTTTCGTTTCCTCCCCAAAATAAGTCCATCAAGGACTTTTTTTTTTGAAATAAGTGTGGGGGAGACAAACTGTAGGTAGGATTTTTCAGTTTTTTTTTTCATTTTTTTTGTTTTGTTTTTTTTTTCATTTAAGAAGAAAAAAATTGTGATTTCTTTTTGAGAAAATTGTGAAAGTATTAACTTTTTATTAAGTGAAACTTTTAAACAATATGTCTCATAAGAAATCCACAAAATATTTCCCTGGTTTGAATAAAACATATTGACATTGGATTTTGGAATTTGATTCAGTAATTGGGATGATCATAATTCTGGAAAAGTAAAAGTCATGTTGATATGAGTGGATTGTTTCTATGATTTGCTAATTGTGTTGATTTGAGAATTTCTTGATTAAATCTTTTGTGAAAGAGTTTTGACCTTGTGAGTCTTGAGCCTTAATGCAAAGGATGGACCGCCATGTGCCATTCCTATTTTTCTTGAGTGACTTGCTCATGTTTTGTTTACACTCAAATATTTAGCTTGATTATTTTGTTTTGCACCTTTTAGGTAAATATCCATGATTTGATATGATTGAGGCAATTCTTGTTTCTAGCTACTTGGCCAAATAAGCCCACCTTGATATTAATCCATTGGTAGTCCCTTTGAGCTTTTATACCTCTTTTTTCTTGTTTTAAGCCTATTGCATATCCTTAAAAAGAAAAAGACCATGTTTTTACTTACCTTAGGAAGAAAGAAAGGAGCTAGTGGATTATGTTAGGATTGGTTGAGGAATAAAGTGTGTGGGTGAGTACCTCCCCCACAAATTAATAAAAATGGCAAAAGGAAAAATTGTTGATGAAAAAGTGTTAAATGAAAAAAAATAATTGCTTTCTAAAAGAAGAGAGAGCAACAAAGCAATCAACAAAAAAAAGTTGTTTTTGAAATTATGCCCCATTATTCTTCCAATATTACTATTTCAAAAGCCCAAAAATTCTAAATTTTTTGCTACCTTTGCCTTGGCCCCATTATAACATGTGAAAAGTCCTCGTGATCTTTGAATGCATATTTTCTAAAAGTTTGTGAATATTAGAGTCTTGTTAAGTATTAGGAGTGTTTACTTGCATGGGTATTTTGAGTGAAAACACAAGCCAAAACACTTGAGCGAATTTTGGTGAGAAAATACACATTTAACTTGAATGCTTTCTTTAATAATTGATTGTCTTGTGAATTCAAAAGATTAACTCATGTGTGAAAAATAGAATCTTTCCATTTGTTTATTCATGGTAACTTGATTTCTAAATATTAATTTGTCTCAAGTAAGGTTCATTCCTTTGATCCACTGTTGATGTGAAATAAAATACCTTAGAATAAAGTTTTGAAATTGCTCAATTTTGCCCAAGAGTGCAAAAGGATAAGTATGTGGTTATGATGAGTGCGTATTTTTGCCCTCATTTAATGTTTAATTATGGGTATTTAATTGAATTTGTGTGCTTAAAGATTGATTTAATTGGGATTTCATATAATTGGGATTTCATATAATTGGGTTTATTGAGCATGAGATACAAAAACATGTTAAAAATAGCTTTTTAGTTGCATAAATGTTCTTTGGATATTTTGAGGTGTGTTAGTGCAACTGCAGCTAAGTTGAGCTCATGGAGGTGTGGAAATAAATTTATTAAAGCTTCATGACACCTTAAAGATAAATCCAAGAATAAAAAATTATCAAAAGCACAAAAATTCAAGCCAAGCATTACATGAAGATGGCAAGAAAAGCTTGAAAAAGTGAAGTTTGGCTAAACCAAGAAGAGAGGAACAAAAAAATTGGACCTTGCGGTTTTCTTTATCTTTATGATAGAAGATAATTTGAGGAGATTGCAAATGGTTGATTTGGAAAATTAATACAAATACTAATTGGTGATAAGTTATCATATATCTTTAATTAATTATTTAATTTAATTATATTAGATGATATTATCAACCAATATTATTTGTCAAATAGTCTATATCTCTCCAAATATTTTTAAATATTTATCTTTATCTTTATTTTAAAAGATATTTGAGAGATTTTAGCAACAGAAAAGCCTAGTCCAATTCCTATATAAAGAGACCAAGGGAGAAGCAGAAAAGACAAGCTCGGGACTTCGGAGTTCAGGAACCCTTTAGGGGGGGCCTAATTTCGTTTCCTTTCTCTCTCTATTCTTCTTCTATTTTTATTTTGCATTCATGGAGTTCTAAACTTCTTGGGTTGATTCCATTGTAATTTCATTATGGATTCTGAGGTTAGAATGAAATAATTTCTTTGTTCATTTTATTATTGTCGAGGTTTTAATTTATCTATGTATTTTATCTTTGAATCACGTAAGAAGTAATGATTTTAAATCTATATGCATGTTGATCATATGAGTCAAGGGTTTTTCTTAAATTTAATTGAGACTTTACTTTGATTTTATTTAGAAACTTTCATGTGATTGAATGAGCTTTTACCTATAATTGAGACTTTACTTTGATTAAAAGTATTTACTCTAACTAAAATTAATTGAGACTTTATTTTGATTAATTAAGCTTTTTATTTGATGAGGAGATAAAAGAATAGACATGATTAGGCATAGTAAAATTTGATTGAGACTATACTTTGGTTGAATTTATTGTGGATAATCTAAAAGTTCTCATTTTTAATTGAGACTGTACTTTGGTTAAAAGTGAGAACTCCAACAAATTAATTGAGACTTTACATAGATTAATTTGTAAATCTACAACAATAATTAATTGAGCAATAATCTTTAGATAACCGATGATGGATTTATTTTGAAAAAACAGTGGAATCAATCTATTTTTTCTTTATCATTTTTTTATATTTTTATATTTTTATCTTTTTCAAATTTTATTTCTTTATTCCTTGTTTCATTTGATTAACTCTTTTGCATAGTTTTTATAAGAACTAATTTGTTAAAAATCAATTTTGTGTTCATTGGGAGACGACTTAGGGTTACTTTACCCTTTCTATTTTCTTGACTACTATCTTAGCAATACTAAAGTTGCTATAATTTAGTGGTATTAATTTGGTCGCGTCAACGATAGCGTTATCAAGGACTTTGCGTAAGGAATAGGCTAGGAAGGAAAAAAAAGCAGGGAATACTGAAGTTCCCAATTTGCATGAGCCATTAGTTGATGTTCATGTTCATAGTGCATCTAAGAGGAAGGCATCTGCTCCTATTAAGCATGGTGCTGGAAAGGAGCTGAAGAAGGTAAAAAGCGTGTTGTAGGGGCCAAAATCTTCTTTTGAGAAGAAAAAACCTAAGGTCTGCTTAATAGAGTTGCCTGAAACAACTATGTGCCGTGATATTGAGATTCATCTCCTAGAATTAGTTGTTTCGTTAATAGACAACATGGAGCGCAATGCTATGATTAAAACCATGCTTGAGTTTAATAGTAAGGCATTGATTCCTTGTTGTAGAGTGGGCAGTTTGTTATAGAAGGAGTTGAAGGGAGGAGGGAATACCAAAATGGAGGAGCTTCAAGAAGAATTATAAACCCAGTCGGCCAAGCATGAAGAAGAGAGGACAGCTTGGGAAAAGGAATGTGAAGAATGGGTGTCTAAGAGGAAATGCCTAGGTACTTGAAAGGTTTGGTTCCTGGATTCCGAGAAAAAGATGAGTATGAAGATCCAAGAGCTGGAGGAAGACTAGGAAGAACTAAAGGAGAAATTGGTGGTCTTGAGAGGGAACTTGAGGACTCTAAGAATAACATCATCTAAGAGCACATGAGGCAATGGACCATCTTTTGTAAGGAAGTGGACAAGACAGATTCAAAGTATCATGTTAACAAAGATGTCGTAAATGACTGCCTGGTTGATGAGGTGGATTTAAGTGCAGAATAAGTGGAAGAGGTGGTTGTTGTTGATGGTAAAGATCATGTGTGTGAAGAGGACGTGGTGACGGGAATAGAGGCCGACCCTGATGTTTGAATTTTAATTTGATCATATTGTGGCTTATTAGCCAACGTTTGTAATAATCTGCACATTGATTACGCTTACGAACATTATTACATCATTCGTGCTATTTTTTAAATGTATTAGTCGCTTGATATATTTGCATATATGTTATGGGATGTCGTCCATTCTCTTTTCCTTTGAATATATGTAGCTTAAGATTTGTATGATGATTTTAATGTTTAAGGATTGTGATTGTGTATTATTTGCATTCTACCTAGTCCGCTTATTTTGGTGAGTGGTTGGGAAAGTTGAGGATTTTATTTTGTTTGACCTGGGCTGCTTACTTTAGTAAGTGATAGGGAACTTCATAAGTTTTTATTGTTTAGAGATTCTTCGACCTAGGCTACTTACTTTGGTAAGTGATGGGGAACTTAAAAAATTTTGTTATCTCGTTTAGAGAGTATTCGACCCAGGCCGCTTACTTTGGTAAGTGGTGGGGAACTTAAATAATTTGATTGTCTTATCGAGATAGTGTTCGACCTTGGCCACTTACTTTGGAAATAGTGGGGAACTTAAATAATTTGATTTTCTCGTTGAGAGAGTATTCAACCCAGGTCGCTTACTTTGCTAAGTGGTGGGGGACTTAAATAATTTGATTATCTCGTTGAGAGAGTATTCGACCCAGGACGCTTACTTTGGTAAGTGGTGGGGAACTTAAATAATTTGATTATCTCGTTGAGAGAGTATTTAGCCCAGATCACAAACTTTGGTAAGTGGTGGGGAACTTAACTAATTTGATTGTCTTGTCAAGAGAGTGTTCGACTCAGGCCGCTTACTTTGGTAAGTGGTGGGGAACTTAAGAATTCAAGAATAAATTTGTAAAGAACCCTTTTTTATATTCATCATCTTGGCGTGCCTCATTAAAAACTCCCCGACCAAAACCCTCCTTAGGGAAAAAATGTCAGGTGAGGAAAAAGAGTACACCTAGGGTTACAAGTTGTTGCTCTGTTTACATTCTTAATTTCAACTAAAGTAAAACTTAAGGTGAGATACGTTCCACGTGTTCGGTATTTCATCCCTGATAGTTGCTCCAACCTATAGGCACCTCCTCCGGTATCCTCGCGTATTATGTATGGACCTTCCCAATAGGCCGAGAATTTTTCGTCTTTCTTCCTTGTGGTGCTAACCATTCTCCATACTAAATCCCCCTTCACAAACGTTTGTAGAAGAAACTTCGAATTGTACTTTCTTGTCACTCTCTGTTTAATGTTTAATTCTGGGTATTTAATTGAATTTGTGTGCCTAAAGAGTGATTTAATTGATAATTTTGATAATTAGGTTGTTTGAGCTTGTGTGATAAAAATGTCTTAAAAAGTGATTTTTAGCTGC
>Ga0214544_1009950_pt1 | contig 14435 bp, 9 predicted proteins | sample CNSS3metaG_FD_160074 | JGI IMG/M metagenome (GOLD analysis project Ga0214544, IMG submission 160074) | Root nodule microbial communities from cowpea collected in UCLA plant growth center, Los Angeles, California, USA - CNSS3 | ecosystem: Host-associated > Plants > Roots > Nodule | place: USA...
ATAAAGATTCGACGGTTGATAAAACCCTTGCTGCTGAGGTCGTGTTTGATGAACAGACACTGCATTGGCCACATAAGGAGGTTGGTTCAAGTGTGGTCGATAATTATGTGTAGGAGCCCGACTTTCTCACATAGGCATCATTGAGGTCGCTTGTACTTTCGCTTCTTTCTTCTTTCCGGGAATAAAATTGGGTTTCTTAGGAGTTGCAGCCGCGAATGGGCCATATGCAATCTTTCCAGTTTTTAACCCAATTTTTATTCTTTCCCCTATGATAATGATATCAGCGAAATTGGAAGACACATTCCCCAACACATGCTCACAAAATGGTGATTGCAGCGTGTTTACAAACGTCGCTACCATCTCCTTATCAAGTAGAGGTGGCTCAACCTGAGCAGCCAATTCTCTCCACCGTTGTGCATATTCCTTGAAGGACTCAGTATCCTTCTTGGCCATGTTTTGTAATTGCAATCTATCTGGCGCACTATCTGTGTTGTATTTATACTATTTGACAAAGACGTCGGCCAAATCCATCCAGGAATGGATTCGAGATGGCTCCAAGTGTGTATACCAATTCAATGCTACCCCCGCCAGACTATCTTGGAAACAATGTATTAGCAATTTTTCATCATAGGCATAAACAACCATCTTTCTACCGTACATTGTCAGATGGCTTTTAGGGCATGTGGAGTCGTGATACTTTCTCTGCTGACATTAATGGATTAGGAGTTTACCTAATCGATTATTGTGAGTGTGTTTTCACTGCCTTGGTGCAGTACTCACAGTTAATCCATTAGTTAAATAGCTAATCAATCATGTTTGCACAAGCAAAAGTGTGATGGTTAATTACAACTGAATGCAGGCCTAATTTACATCTGATAATTTCATACTAATAGCCTAATGCACAACCTAACTAAAACAGGGCTATTTTAACCAAGTAGACATCATCAAAACCATCTTCATTTATAGGTGAAGTAGCTCCCCCTACCAACAAAAGTTAAATCAATTATGATAACTTAAGATAAAATCTCCAACTCTAAAGTGTTTAGGCTGATATATATACACTCAAATCACTCATGTAAACAAAGATTAAGAGGACTTCAGGTGGGATGTTATGGGAAAAAGTTAATGGTAAATAAATTTAGAGATTAATATATATATATATATATATATATATATATAAATGGGAACTAACAAATAGAAAGTTTTCCAATAAAATAATATATCTAACACAATTCTATTCAAAAAAAATCTATCTACAAAAAGTAAGAAAGCTAACGTGTCAAAATCTCCTAATTTTGAAATTTGAAAAAAAAATCTAAAAGAAAAACATTTCTCTCTCTTTTACTCTAACCCTCTGTATCCCATCGCCAACTTTCTTCTCTTTCATCCCAACCTCTTTAACTTCCTTCTCTCACACATTCAAACTCTTCAGCTTTTCTCTGTCTTCTGATTTTTCTCTCTCTTTCTCAGGCGCAGGAAACACCATGGTTCTTTAACTTCTTCTCTCTCTCTCTCTCTCTCTTTCTCACTCTCACACATTCAAACTCTTCAGCTTCTTCTCTGTTTTTCATTTTTTCTCTCTCTTTCTCAGGTGCAGAAAACACCATGGCTTTCACATATTCTTCATCTTCAAATCTCTTAGTATTTTTTTTTTCGATTCTTCATCTCAATGTTTTTCAGATCTCTGTTATTTTTTTTGTTTTATGTTTGTTTTTTAATTTTGTTCAGATGAATCAATTGAGTAGAATATTTGTCACGACCAAATTTCCTTTTTTTAACCAGATTTCTTTTTTTTTTCAGGGTTCTCAAGCAAACAATTGATCTTATTCTTATATTTTTTTCCCAGATTTCGTTTATTTTTTCAGCTTTCTCAATCAAACATTTCATCTTATTCTTATATTTTCTTTGATGTAAGTGATTTCTGCGTTGATGCTATCTTTTTTTTTACAGACTTCAAATGAAGATGAACAAAACATGCAAGAGTCTTAAAGACAAAAAATCTTTCAGTATTCTTCTCTGTCTTCTAATTTTTCTCTCTCTTTCTTTGTTTTGGAATTTTTTTTCAGATGAATGAACTGAGTAGAACATTGGTCGCGGCCATATTTCGTGTTTTTACCTAGATATCATTTTTTTCAGCTTTCTCAAGCAAACAGTTCATATTCTTCTTATATCTCGATGGATGTAAGTGATTTCTACGTTGATGATATCTTTTTTTTACAGGCTTCAAATGAAGATGAACAAAACATGCAAGAGTTTTAAAGACCAAAAATCTTTTAGTATTTTTCGCTGCAGATCTCTTTGTTTGTTCTTGATGATTTTCAAGTGCTGTTTTTCTGTGAGTTCTTCTTATTTTGGTTGGGTGAATGTTTTCAGATCTACTTTTCTTTGTTGACCAAATGTGTTGGATCGAGGTTTTTGTCTCAGATCTACCGTTGGATGGATTTGTTCTTCTCAGATCTACTGTTGGATGGATTTGTTCTTCTCAGATCTACTTTTCTTTTGGTTCATTTTTTCCTCTTATATTCTTGAGCACCTTCACGAGACTTAAAAATAGGTAATCACTTCTCATTTTTGTTGTTCTTCTACCTTATTGTGTTTCTTTCTATTATTTTTTTGTTTGATGCATATTTTTCTCTGATATCTACTTATTTTTGTTTTATTTTTTTGTTGGATCAATGTTTTCCTTTCATATCTACTTTTCTTTTGATACGAGATTTGGTGGATTTAGGTTTTTCTTTCATATCTATTTCTCTTTTGAATGGTTTATTTACTCTCAGATTTCTTTTTCCATGTATATTGTTCGATGAATTTTTCTTCTTCTTAGATCTACCTTTCTTTTGGTTGATGTTTTTCTCTGGGAGCCTTGAGCAACTTGACGAATACAAAAAAGGTAACAAAAATTCTGTTTTTTTTTCGTTCTTCTACCATCTTCTCATATCTACTTTGTTTTCTAGTATTATTTTTTTCATGGATATTTTTTTGTAATATCTATTTTTTTTTGGTGAATTTTTTCACATTTTCTTTTCTTTGTTGACAAAATGTGTTGGGTCGAGATTTTTTTCTCAGATCTACTGTTGGATGGATTTGTTCTTCTCAAATATACTTTTTTTGTTGATGTTTTCCTCTGAGATTTTTGAGGACCTTCACCGTACTAAAAGTAAGGTAACAACTTCTAATTTTTGTTGTTCTTCTATCATCTTCTCATATCTCATTTTTTTCTATTATTTTTCTTTTTTATGGATATTTTTGTCTGAGATCTACTTATTTTTGTTTTATTTTTTTGTTGGATAAATGTTTTGTTTTTAAATCTACTTTACTTTGTTGCATTTATCTGTTTGATTGGTGTTTTTTTCTCAGATTTACTTTGTTGTTCGTATTTTCGTTCTTCTACATAGTAAATGTTGAATCTTTTAATCTTTCACTCTTTGACGACGACAATAAAGGTATGTAAGTTTCATACTTTGGCTGATATTCTCTTCTTTTCTAAGATCTGATTGTTTGTTTTTCTAAGTTTTTATTCTTCAGTTTTGATTTAAATTTTTAATTTTTCAACATATTTTTAAATCTGGTGGATCGTTCTTTGAGACTACTTATTATCATTGAAGGTAATTAATTATAACTAAATGTACCTTTTGTATATTTAATAAGTCTAAATGTAATTATTTAATTCTTCATTTTTCATTTCTTTAATAATATTGAATTTATTTTACATTTATAATTATATATTTGCTACATTGTCTTTACCAAATCTTGCAAACATATAGATATATCAATGCACACTCACTACACCAAGTTTACTAGCTGCAAAGTTTAAAGGTTTCATTACAGTTCATTCACAAGAAAAGGTATGTATTTGACTTTAATAATCTTTTTTGGTCAAATAAGTACTTTGATATTTTTTTCCTTAAGCATTATCGAAGATACTTTAAAATTGAAATTAAAGTATAAAGTATTTTTTTATGACTGATTCAAATACGTGGATTGTAGAAAAACTTTTTTTATGTTTTAGGTAACTTTTGCATCTTCCAAAGCATACTCAAGTGTGAAAAGATAACAACAAATTTCTTCTCGCACACCTTTTGGCTGCAGCATGCAAAAGTTAATCATTTCCAAAACATTCAATGCTCTCTCGTGGTCTTCTCACACCAATTTTTTATTATTTAGGATTATTATTTTATGAGTTGTATTTTGCTATTTTAATTTTAATATAAGAAATATAATTATTAATATTTGACATTTGTTGTTTACTATTTAATAATAATGTATAATAATATATTACATGATTCAATTTAACTTAATTTAATTCAATTATATGTAAACACTTTTTTTTGGATGCAATAATGATATATGCAAGTAATAATATATGCAATAGAGATAGAGATGTATATCCGAAATAATGTTCAATCTTTTAGAATCCTACAGAACATTTGAGATTAGGAATTATCACTAAAAATAGCGTAAAGTAAATATTTTTCAATACCAAAAAGACATACTTATTTTTTTCAATGATATTTTTTGTATACTAATAATCATAATAATAATAGTAACGATTAATAACAACAATAAGAATAACCAATAGTACTGATAACAGACATTTTAAGATTAACAAATAAACATATATTTATACTTATTAATGTCATTGGTGATTGAAGATTTATTTTTATTATATAATCAGTTAATCTTTATTGTATAATTATTTAAATATAAATATTGAGCTTCAAATTTGTTTGACTTATATATTGATATTTATTTCTTTAATTAATTTTGGCAAAATTCAAAACTCAGTGTTTAATAGTTTAATAAACTAAAAATTTTGACTTTAGGATTTGAAATTAGCATTTTGTATTATTTGGTGACATTTTAATCTTTTATTTATTTTTATTTAGGCATTTTTATTTTATTTATTAAAATTATTAATTGAATTTGTATTTCAATAATTCAAAAGTCCAATTTCAATTTATATTGGTAACTGAAAAGTCCAACTACATGTCAAACCCTCACATCTTGGTAAGTGTAGTCCGCATTTAATTGTTATGTTAACTCATTCCTTCTTCATGCTTTGGAAGAAGGCATAGATTTTTTCTTTTTCAAAGTTGAGTGTAACGAAATTAGCATCGCCATCAAAGTTCTTTATAATAAGTTGTAATTGGAAAATGTGATATTTTTTTTCTTTAATTTTCCAGATTATGAAAATATGGGTTTGAAATACTTTGCTTAATGATTAATGCTCAAACATTGTTAATGAAAGTAATATAATGAAAATTAATTAATATTTGAGACTTTAATTTTATTCTCACCAAGCATTAATTCACACAACATTAATTGTCACTATAAGTAATTCATTTTTTATGGTGTTAATGCATTGAAGCATATCAACGGCCAAATCCACAATAAACAAGAAAATTTTGCGTATTTATAATGCATTATTATTATTTATTATGAAGACCAACAGTTTTGTGGGACCAAATGTCTATTTTGAGATTCTCAAATGGTAAAGTTTGTTGTCAAAGTGCCAATGAAAAAGTTTTCACATTGTAAAACTTCTTTGTTTTAGCACTAGAATGCAATCAACAATAAAAATTTTCTTTCTACAAAATATTTGCATTGGATGGACATCCCTAAAATAATAAAATTTATTATTTTTGGTAAATCTATCATCTTAGCATTTGTTTTTTTATCTTTCACAAATCCACAAATACTTAATGTGCCATTTTCGTTGTATTGTTGTCTTTCAACATTTCTTCTTCCTCATTTCGTGTAAGATCCAAAATACTATATGCGACAATGATGTTAGTAAAAGTTTAGTTGATGTTGCCAACTTTCAAAATAAAAAATCAAGTTTCAATGATGTTATCCAATTTTCCTTCTAGCCAAGTAATAGAAACCTACTTTGCATCTTCAAAAAAGCCATAAAAATAATTCTTGCATAATTTCAACTATAATTTCAACTATCTTCTTCAATAGTAAAGATCTACTTTCTATCTTCCCAAAAAAATTAATTCAGCATACCAACACCACTACTACAAAGTTTTTCGTTTTCCAAGACTACTCTCACCAACTTTTCACCTTCCTTTTCCAACACTTATCTTCTCACTTATCAAAGTCAATTTTTTGTCTTCTAACACTTAACTTTTCATCTTCTTCTTTGAACAAAGCAATTAATATTTTGGGTTTTGGTGTCATAATGCACTGCAAACACACATCTTCCAATTATGTGAGCATCAATTATCAACGTGAGCAATTATGCTTTGTGGGACTCAATGCAGTGCCAAATACTAATACGTCCCCAAGTTTGAAGTTTTAATTGAATTTGTCTTTTAAATTTTAGGTGACTTCCTCAAGAAGTTTTGTAAAGTTGTCATAATTACTTAGTACTTCAAATCACCATGACTTTATTTTATCTTTATATATAACATCATTACTTTATTTTATTTTTATTCTTAATTTAATTTTCTTATTCAAATATTTAGCTACTTTCTTCAAAAAGCTTTGGTAAAGTTTTTAAAGTGACATTGGCATTCTTACTTTTAATCTTCCACAGATATATTTTCTTCATTATTTCATTGGACGAAAATAATGGAATTTCATCTCACTATTTTACTGGAAGAAGGTATGAAATTCATCTCTGAACAAAATATACATTGATACCAATGTTTACTTTTCTTTGACAAATAAAGTCCCATTTTGGTTGTACTATTATGTTCAACAAAAGTACTCCTTTTGTATGGTAACCAAAAAGATTTTAAATTAAGAGCATTCCGAAGCGAAGTAGGTTTTTTACCATTATGTCAAATAGTTGATGTAGTATTATTATTTTATTATTATATAATGTATATATTTAATAAAGGTTTTGGAAACTGAAACGATAGTTTTGTTTAATTAATTTCACTTGAAAAAAATTTCCTTTTTGATTGTTAACAATGAGGTATCCTTAATGGTACGTGGAAGAAATTCTATAGGAGAATTTACAATCATTTTTGTTTCCTATTTTTGTTATAATTTTGTTTCATTTCATTATTTCTTATAAAAAAATCACTTTTCTCTATATTTTTGTGTTATATATTCAAAGATATGGACTTCAAAACTAAAGCATAAAGAAATTTACAAAAAAAAAATGAATAATTATGATTTTAAGCCAACAAATATTTTGTGGCGAGATCTTGGAGAAATTTTTTCTTTGGGTGAAATGTAGCTACATTCAAACAACAACTAAGGTAGTTCTCAAAAATTTTGAACAAAAAATTAAATTTATATTAAATTAAATTTAAAAAATACATTAATAGTTATTATTTTATGACTTCAGATGTGTATTTTTTTGACATCAAATAAATTTTTAAAAAATTTAGAATTTCTATCTGTTTCTTTCCTGAAAAAATTAATTTTTATTATATTAGGTTCTTAAAAACAAATATTCAATTTTTTTTTTTACATAAAGAAAGCTATAAGTTAATTATTGTATTAAAATTCTTATTATTTATGATATTCTTTTAGGAAATCGATCTAAGCTTCTACATTAATTTATAATTTTTTTAATATTTTATCGTATATATTTATTTGTATTCATGTTTTATTTTTTTTTTATATTTAAATTTTATTGTTACGTTATTATGAGTTTGGAATTTTTATATTATTTTTCGTAAACAAAAGATATTATAAATATGTTTTTTTCTATATAAGATTATTCAATTGAATATTTTAAATATATTGTATTTACATATATCGTATAAATATCGGTTTTCTTTATTTTATATATTTAAAAAATACATCTAATTAAATCTATGTGATTTTTTTTTATTACAACTTATTGTATAGCTAAAATTAAGGAGGCCAGATTTATTGTTTCACTTGACGTACCTGTGTATAATAATTTTTTAATACTCAAATCAAATACATACTTAGACATGTAAAAAAAATCCATCTAAAAATTATTAAATTCAAAAAAATTAGGTTTACAATCATTTTTACTATTCCGCCAACAATCATTCTATTTATAATAAGACCAATTCTTCTACCACTACCAACATTCATGAAACAAACCAATAGATCCAAAATCGATTAAAAAAATAATTATAAAAAAAAAATTATAAATGGATCACTGGAAACTCAACTAATCAAATCATGCAACCCAGATGAAAATCGACTTATCTTATCCGTATTAGTAAGGAGACAAAATTTTAGATTTTTTAAAATTATAATGCCTGGATAAACATTTCTTTCTCAAAGACATCAAAACACCATACTGATGAATTCTATATATATATATGAAAAAAAAGAACTCTAGAAGAAAAAAAAGGTACAAAGTAAATGTTTTTCCAAATATAGTAATAATTATATTAAATATAACTTTAAAAGAGAGAGTTTTCAATATAATTTATGTTTATAATTTCAGTTCAGTATTAATTGGTATATTATATTATTAATAATATAATTCATTATTATATTTAATATTACTATAAAAATAATATTATCTATTTTTAATTAATTTGTTATAAAAATAACTGCAATTAATTATTTAATTTTTTCATATTATTAAACTTTTTATTAAATATTCTATTTATAACTATACATAATTATCTATTTAAATAAAATTATATAAAGAAATTAATTATATTGAAATAATAATAATTATTTGTATTATTATTAGTATTTTATTAAAATTAGTAGTTATTATATATATATATATATATATATATATATATATATATATATGATGGGGATAGCTAATGATGTACATCCTCCACTTGTTCAAAATATCATTTTTCAAACTATTCTAAAGCTCTTTTATCTTCTAACATAAGGACACATGATCATAAATATTTTTTATTATAATATTTTTGTTTTTAATAAATCAATAATAGCAAATTTAATTTAAAATTATGTTAAAAAAATGATAAAATTATTTTTTATTTTATTCCTTCTCTTAAATTAATTAAGTTTCAAACTCAATATTTTAAATTAACTATTTTATATTACCTTTTTCCATTATTTTAATTTTAATTTATTTTTACTTTACATTTTAAAAAACAAAAAATAATCAGAAAAATCCTAAACTGTTCAATTTGAGAAAATAAGTTCTAATGAATCTATTGTTAAAAAATTATAATAGACTTTTGTTGATTTTTTTTCTAAATTTGTGAACCTCCAAATGTTATTCACGAAATCTGACCCTACTCATTTTTCACAAGTAAATGCGTGACGGAGACAACATAGATCGATTCGTCAAGGGGTATTGGGGCTTTTAGTAATTTAAGTGATTTAAACTCAGACCCGCTTATCACGGAATACAATTATTATGAATTATACTCCATCAGATCTTGTAATGCACACAAAATATTTCAGATGTAAATCAACCAAATATGTGAAGTTTTACAATATTTTTCATAAAATATAGGAAAAAAGTGTATATTTAATTTAGGCACAAAACACAATTTTTGAAAATAATTTAAAGACGAAAAACCATATTTAATCTTAATAGTAAATAACAAAAAACTTCACTAATCAGCAGTAATTAGTGTTTACACTGCTATTAGTGGTGCTCTAATATTTTTCCTTTGCAAACAGAAAACAATTATCCTGCATCAGTTGGTTAAAATTTGATACTAAATATAACAATAGCCACCATTTAAGACAAAATGGCAGTGATATCAATGGATATGAAATATTGGAACTGAGGCTTCAACTCCACCAAATTTGAAACAAAAAGTTATGTCATGTTCATAATAAATTAAAAGAGAATTGAAATGAAACTGCAAGAAATCCTACAGAATATATGGAAAGTGCTAAAAGTTACTAGTGTATATGAATAACATATCCTCACTTATTATCAAAAATAAAAAGAAAAATTCCCCCCAGAAAAAATGCTTTACCACATCCCTTCAGTTCGAAGAATGAAAAGAGAAAGCTTTATTTCTACAATTTCCACTGCATTTGCTGTAGTGACAAGCCCTCTTAGAAAATTGTCAAGGTAACTCGGTTCAAGATGACTCTAAACTTTTGACGAAATTTTTAGTCTGTATCATAGAAAAAGATATATGTGAGCAGAAGTATACACAAATTCAGCAGTTGGAATTTAGAAGATAAACTGAATCTTGGGAGAGTGCATGTAAGAACAAGCTCAACTCAGTTACTTTACTTTGACAAACTTCCATAGAAAAACTTCAAGAAAGATAAGAAAAATGAGTTATACCTGTTCTAAGGTTAGAAACATGATCACATTCCAAGATCCTAGTCGTCCAAAATTTGGAAGGAACCCTTTATAAAAGGCCATTGGTCCCTGGAAAAAAAAAACATCAAATTGCACAGATATATCAGTTTTTATGAAGGATACACATGTACAATACAACTCCTTGTTAAAAAAACACAGACATGTTACATTATAATGAAGCAAATCAACAAGGATTGAGAGCATATAAGCTAGGTAAGAAATGAGAATGTCTTAAAATATGTCAGACAAGTAAAAGTGGCAAAGTAAACAGTGGAAAGCAACTTACATCATTTTTCAATGTTTTGATAAAACAATCAAGGGTGTTCTTGTAACTAGAATCTCCCATCATTCTGGACTTAACCTGCACAAACACCAGAATAGAATGAAGAGAGGACAAGAAATTAAAGCAAACAATAAGCATACACATGAAGGAAGCTCACTTGGTCACCTCACAACCAAATTGAAGAAAAAGAAAATTATACACATCCACCCCCAATGGATCTTAAATTGATCAGCTCTCAATATATTCCAAATAAGCTTTAAAAGTTTACTACTTCTACCATATTCTAATCATCCAGGGATTCATGGTTCATCATGGTGGAACATGGAATATCAAGTGCAAAATTCATATAAAATTGAAACAAGTATTAACCACAGCGTATACAATGTGGATGCAATGATAAATAAAAAACCGAATCAATCACAGATATTCATTGGTAGATTCTAAAACATTACCACATCTACTGGGGAGCCAATACAGACGGCAAAAAACCCTGCCCCAAGACCAGCAAGGAGATGAGTTACAACATTGTCAGTGAATCCTGGAATTTTCAAAATAGTCTGCATAAAAGAAAATACATAGTTATTTCCAAAACTAAAAGAAGGAAAAAATTTTGCTCCATAGTGCTAGTCTCAAGTCACATAGAATTTACCTGTTTCACTTGATCATAGCTGGCTAATTCAGCAGCATTGATGATACCATTTCTTGCTATATTGGGGCCAAGACCAGTCCAAAGAGCCCCCACTCCTTCCTGTGTGTTATATTGATTTAGATCATAAATAATCACAAAGAATAATGAACCAAATACATTCTTTTTCTTTAATTACTTATATTGGGAAGCACAGACCTGTCTCACAATTGTTGAATAAGCATTTAAAGATCCAGAGTAGCGCCTGGGAACACCAGGAGCTAGTTTTCCTTCTGCTTGAAGTCTGACTTTCACAAGATCAGTTGGATTTGCCACTGCAATTGCCACGGCACCTGTTGCCAAGAAAATTTGCAGGAGTTCATAATTGGGTTATAATGATGAACACTTATAATTGGGTTATAGTGATGAGTATTTACATAGGAAATAGCACAATTTCATGCTAAAAAAGTAAATCAAATATAAAATAGCACTTGTACAAATTATTCCCACAATTTGCAGCATTGAGCTTTACCAGTTGTGAATCCAGCAAGAATTTTCTTTGACAATGGAACATCTCCAACATGATCCTTCCCCACATACAAAGACTTAACCTGTAAACAACCCATGTATTTACAACATATAATAACACAAGAAAGCATAGATATAAACTAAAACAAGCAAACAAATTTCAGCATGAGATTCAAAACTCACAGGCTCATATAACCCAATTCTCAAACCTCCGTACACACATTGACGATGCAACCCTGGCACAATTCCCTTCCAGAGTGCTGAAAGACCTTCTTCCCTTGCAATGGTACCAACTGTTCCCAGCATACCCTTATATTTAGGTACGGATATTACATCACCAGCTGCTGCTTGTTTCTGAAGCTGAAGCCTAACTTTGGCAGTGTCCAACGGAATAGTACACACCTATTTCAATATCCAGAGTTTATTGACAAATCTAAGCAAATATCTGCAATTAATTGAGTACTTTGCAAAGCAGTAAGGGAAGAGCAAATGAACAGAATGAAAAAAACACACTAAAAAATGAGTCACGAGTATATACAACAAAGCCAAATCAATCTCTACTGATCGCAACTCATGACCACAATCAACATATTGCAAGAAGACTATTGTGTGAACTTTAACTAATGCAAAAAAAAAAAAAAAAAAAAAAAATTTTTTACACAAAAAAAAAAAATAAAAAAAAAAAATATTGTAAAATTTAAAAAAAAAAAAAAAAAAAAAAAAAAAAAAAAGATTTTTCACGCATGAGATCATTCAGAAAATTATTCAATTTTAATATGTAATTCTTTTGTACTGCCAAAAGTTCTTACACTTAACAGCTAGATCTGAATTTGGTATTTCGATGCCACAATTGGAATGAGGGAACAAAAACAAGTTCTTTCTTTAGGAGTTTAAAAATGAATTGGAAAAGAAACAATTCAAAAAGTGGAATACTGAAATGGAGCAAACTCAAGGGTAATGGAACACCATTCCATTATTAGTCCTGGTAACCATGAGAAAAAATATTACTCCTTCCTTTTCTGCCCATTCCAACTTGTTCCATTAGATTACATTAATAACAAAACATCAAAAGTTTATCACTGTTTCCGATTCAAACAAACATTTTGTTAGACATACAAGCCATCAAGGAGGGAACAGCTGTCATTCATGTTGATCATTGAAAAACAAACAGCTTGGGAGGCATGCATTTCATCATTTCATCATTTCACGGTCAAAATCTACCAGCATCACCATTGACTAACAATACAAGCTTAATCCTTTTAGATGAAAAATTTCAAAAACATGACCCCATCAAATCCACATTTAACAAAAAACCAATTTCAGAAAATCACTATTATCCGAGAAGTAGTTGTCAAACCATCACTTGGACATGCAACTATTACTTGTACACAGAAATTGAAAACTGGACTCCAAGTTCACAAAAACATTTACTTTTTATGAATTAGATACTTCCTTGGTTAATAAATATTGAAAATATCCAATAAAGATACTTGAGACAATTGATGTATCCATGCATGATAGTGTATCACCACCAATGGTTTGTTACACAACAAAAGAGAAAAAAAAAAAAAAAAAACAAAAAAAAAATAAACAAAAAAAAAAAAAAAAAAAAAAAAAAACTCAATAATAAGAAATCCACCAGAGTTAGGATGCAAATCAGATCCATTGCTACTACTACTCCATGCCATTAACATAAAGGTCGCACCTTTCATTAAATCATAATAAAAGAACGAATCCCCAGAAACAAAAAATGAAAAAACGGAAAACCCAGATAGAGTGTTGTTTATGACCTCAGCAAAACATGCAGAGAAAGCACTGCTGGCAAAGATTTTGCCGAAGGAGAGGTCGGATTTGGACTTAGAATCTGCTACCATGATGTTGTGTGATTCTTAGGAAAGGAACCAAGGGTTGCGTATGCAAATTTGAGACCTTCCCTTTGATCCCTTTTGAAAAGAAAGAGATCAAGCTTGGTTCCTCCGAATGGAAAAATGTTCTCAAATTCTCTGTGTGATTTCTAAGTGAGAGAATGCAATGCATGTCGTTTCTTTCTCTCTTCTTTAATGCCTGCGATTAGCGTCCCCAATGACTGTGGGCTGAGTCAGAACAGGGAGTGGTCGAATTTTGATAAGAATGGGATATTGGTTTTGGGTTTAATTGTGTTGATTAAAGTTTTAAGTAAAATTAAAATGTATATTTAGAGTTAACGAGGTTCCCTTAATTTAAATCCAAGTTTACAATACAAAAATTTTAAAAATGCAAATTAGTTTAGACATATTCTAATTTTAGTTTATAGAAAATAAAAATAGTTTTTGTTCTGTAAATGAATTAACTTGTTGAAATAAATATTTGCTCATTAATGTAAATGTAAACTACTTCTTTTATTTTTATTTATAACACATTTTTCAACAAATTACCTCTTTCCTTTATAATTCTTTTCAAATAATTTGTAAGATGTAGAATATTAATTATTTTCTTAAAATATTTTTAATATCATAAAGTATTATTAATTTTTTAATGATATCAGTTATATATATATATATATATATATATATATATATATATATATATATATATTTGTGTGTATACTCGTACATCATTATTTATGTTGAAAACATATATATATATATTTTTTTATATAACGTGCTTAAAAAAATTATATGCACCAAACATGTCTATCATCACTCATGAATAAGTAATGTATTTCATAAAATATTTCTAAATATCAAGATACATGTACTGTATGTACACAAAATTTGATGGTTTTACATATAAAAAATATAATAAATTTAAAAAAA
>Ga0214544_1009953_pt1 | contig 14430 bp, 5 predicted proteins | sample CNSS3metaG_FD_160074 | JGI IMG/M metagenome (GOLD analysis project Ga0214544, IMG submission 160074) | Root nodule microbial communities from cowpea collected in UCLA plant growth center, Los Angeles, California, USA - CNSS3 | ecosystem: Host-associated > Plants > Roots > Nodule | place: USA...
AGAATAAAAACTCATATTGTTTTTTACAAATATATATATATATATATATATATATATATATATAAGGGTATTTTTCTGAATTAAAGTTTAGCGGGTACGGGTATCCACGGGTACGGATACTATGATATCCGTACCCGCCCCATTAACATGCGGATATCAAAAATATCCGTACCCGCGGGTAGCGGGTATCCATTTTTAATATTCGTTTTCTACCCGTTGCGGGTTTAATCCGCGGATACCTGTGGGTACAGATTTTTTTGACATCCCTAGGAGGAGGCACGCGATAGCGTTACCGGAAGGAGGCTGTCACGACGCCGATTGCGAGTGGCATGGCAGCGGAAGTCGCAGCAGCAACGGGTGGCGACAATGGCGGCGACTACGGTGATGCCCTATGCGGAGAAGAACTGCGTTTTGAAATTGGGGAGGCCTGCGACAGCGCTACTGGAAGGAGGTCGGCACGGCAGCGACTGGGAGTGGCGAGGCAGCGGCAGCGGCAGCAGCAACGGGCCACAACAGGGGCGGGAACAGGGGTGGTGATTTCAGTTTGGAGAAGAAGTGGTGAAGTGGTGAAGTGATGAGTTTCGCGATGGGGGAAAGGAATTTTTTTAAGTTTAATCTGCGAACTTACCGACGGATCAATCCGTCGGCCATCCGTCAGTAATTGTCTCGTCACCTTACCGACGGATAAATCCATCGCCAAATCTCCCTTGTGGTTTTATCAACGGATATTTTCGTCGCCATATGTTTGTTGTGTTATTATCGACGGATATTTTCGTCGATATTTTTCCCACTCTAGATCCGTCGCTAAATCCATCGGTAAATCATAGTTACCGACGGCTATTTATCTGTTGGTATTAGTCCGTCGATAATTAACAGATTTCTTGTAGTGATAAATAATATAAATTTACATACAATTTCTAATTCATAAATAAAAATTAGTAGGTAAATAACAATTTGCATAAGATACAAATTTGTACTTATATATTTTTAAAAAATGGACAATTTCTTTAGTGACTTTTCAAATTTTATTTAAAAATATGTTTTAAGTATGTTTTACTTTTAATTGATACTTTTTTTAATCAACTTTAATTGTTATACTTTCATGTGGTGCATTTTAGTTTTTTTTATCAACATATATGAAGCATTTTAGTTTGGTCCCTTTTACCAATAATATAATGTTTTCTCTCAATTGACTTTTTACTTAATAGGATCTCCATAATATGGTCTTTTTATTAGATTTGTGTTAACATCATTTATAAAGTGATCATTTGATAAGTTAAAATGGACACATGGCATATTATTGAAGACTATACATGAATTGTAGAAAAGCACGTGTCAAACTTGCCCCTTTTATTAATTTTTCAATGTTTGATATCTCCCCCAACATGTACAAATGATGTCTCAACCCTCCTTGCACTACCAACCTATGCTCTGCGTGAGGCCTACGACATATGATCAGTCATAAACACCGCCAGGTGTTTTGGTAAGTACTTGTTGCAGTTGTACTTTAAGGTGATGGAGCTCTCCATAAGGGTGTTAGTGGACTGGCTTCCATCATCAAAGGATGGTGAAGGTGGCAACAAGGAGGAGCTACTTGTTTCAAACTTTCTCATGACGACCATCAAGTGATAGCGAACCAATGGCAGTCGTTAGAGAGCTTCCAAGCATTCTAACAAAGCCAACTTGGGGAACAATGTCGTTTCTAAAGGTGGAGCTAAACTATTGTACCACTATCACCCGCCCACCCTCTCTAGACCTCGTCATCCAACCACGACCTCGTCCATTTCTCGTTGCTTCTGCAATTGTATTGATCATTTCCTTTCTCATTCAATTCACTTCTTCAAATTCAATGACATTGCTTAAATAAAATAAAAATATTTTCTTTTATCTTCCACTAGGGATGTCAAAGTGGGCTAGGCCCGATGGGCCAGTCCACCAACCCGTCAGAAAAATAATGGGTCAAGTTATATGTGTTTGAACCCGTCAACCCGATAGAACTTGACCCACCTGACCCACTAGTCCACCGTGTCAAAAGTGGGCCAACATGCTGAACCCATGACCCGTTCTGGGTTTTTATTTCCCCTCACCAACCCGTTTCAACTCTTTATTTTCCTTTTCTTCGTTTCTTTTTTCAATTCAAGCACAACACGAACTTACCCACCTCCATCTTCTTTTATTCGTGAGGCCGCGACAACACCACCTCCACTCATCACTACAACCTCCTTGCTTCATCGTTAGCATTAGAGACGAAACCTTCTGCACCCACCTCCATCTTCTTCCATGCTTGAGGCCACAACAACACCACCTTCATCGACGTTAATCTAGTCCTTCTTCTCTATTATTGTTTAACCTTTTCCCTCCTCTTCAAATGGATTTTTTCTGGTTGTGGGTGTTTGAGGTGAAGACCATAATGGATTGATGGTTGTTGAAATGTTGGGAGAGAGTTAGGGTTTCTGATTTTTTGTGAATTGCAAATTGGGAATTAGGGTTTTTGATTTGGGAATTGCTTGCAATTGGAGTTTCTGAGTTTGGGAATTGCAATTGGGGTTTATGATTTTGTTCATGATTTTGGTAATTACAAATTGAAGATTTTGATTTTGCGGGAATCGAGTTTTTTATTTTATTAAGGATGATTGTGAATTGGCTTTCTTTTTGTTGGTTGTAGCCTATCTCATCTCCAATGAATGATTTCATTGTTTGCGTTCATCTCTTTTCTTTCTTCTAGGTTCAGATTCATAAAATGCTGATTTTTTTTTTTGTTTCTCAAGACTATAAAACGCATATGCAAAACATCTCTGTGAAGGAGAAGGGGTGAAGGGGGCAGGTCAGCCCGTTAACCCATCTTTTGGCGGGACAGGTTTAGATTTTGAACCCGTTTTCTAATGGTGGGCTAGCTCGACTTGACCCGATTTCTACGGGTCAAAAATAAGTCGGGCTTAAACGGGTTGGGCCAACCCATTTTGACATTCCTATCTTCCACCACCTTCTTTTCTTCATTTCTCAATTTGGGTGCTTAACTTTCTCCCACTTTTCAGTCTCTTTTTAATTATCATAAAAATAAGAGTTTTTATTTTTAGATTGAATTTTTGGAACATTTGGAGTGACTTTTTTCAGTCATTCTATTTCACTTGTCCACAATTGAAAATGGATGTAACACCCAAACCTTTATTCCTTGTAAAACTTCAATAATTGGACTCAAATTGAGACATTGATAAGAAAGATTGAGAAGAGTAATGGTTAAGAAGCTAAAAAGGAGAATATGAGACACAAGATGAATAGAAGAATGGTACAACACAAATATACAAAAAAAATAAGAAAAAGGAAAATTAACAAACTTCATAAAAGAAACAAAATAACGTGAGTTCATCTAGAATGTGTCATGTGTTCATTTCAACTTGCAAATCATACAAATCATGATGGACGTCTTTGGTAGAGAATTAGAAGGAGATCCATGGAGAATGCTTAGGATGAGTGGATATGTAGTGGAAATGGAGAATGAGATGAAGCTTGCTCTCGAAAATGGAGGTTTAGTGAAGATGAAAATTAAAATTGGTGCTATGGTATGGAAGGTGGCTAGAGGAGACGAAGGAGAATAATAACCATGTGTGCTCACAAATTAATAGAAGAGTGGAATGATCTCAACACTAGCATCTATTAGCAATTCAAGAGTAATCATTACAAGAGTGGAATGTCCCCATTTATAAGCAACATGGTCGGCCAAATGAAATGTAGATGCAACAAAGATGTAATGAAAATGTAGCTTGGAGGAGAAGCTTGATTGGAGGCCATGTGATGTAGGAGATGAGCCTTGATGACGCCAAGTGACATGTTACACTCTCCTTGCCAATGTCACACGCTCCATGCCACCATCATAGTCTCCTTTCTTTGCTCATGCTTAGCTTGCTTGCCTCCAAATGTAGAGAAATGCCAAGGATTCTCTGCCAAAAGAGTAAATTGGGCTTGAACCAATTGATCCAAAGTGTTCTAACTTATTTTATTGAAAGCAAAACCTAAACAATGACCCAATTTAAATGTAAACTATTTCCTTCATGCATTAACTCATATTTTAAACATTTCTTTAGCCCATGTGAATAAAGTGAAAAGCCCATGATTGATTTGATCATCTTGTGAGAGGTTCATGTGAATCTCTTCATCATGTTTCTAGTGATTGGGCCTTGATGTGAATTTGGACTTGTTGATGCACTTGAACTTGGGCTTGTTGGGGTCACATCAATTCATCACCCTCCTTACAACATTAATATAAAAATTGAAAAATATAACATTAAGTCTTTTAAAAATATATATATAACATTGAGTCAATGATAAATTAAAAAATATAAAATAATTACTATAAATATAGGATAAAAAAATAATTAAATATAATATTAAACATAAAATATATCTTAAAATATTTTGAACTAAATTAACTAAATTAACATATACTTAAATCTATGTATCTTTTCATTCCGTTTACCAATGTAATAGTTAAAATATCTTTCAAATATGATATTTAAATGAGATCATAAATAATGAAGATAGTGCAGAGGTTAAGGAAACGTGAGAAAAAAGAAAACAAGAAACTATGACTTATATATATAAAAAAGTAACAACAAATCAAATAAATGTTTGTTTTAAAGGAAAAATGAAAGAAAAGATAAAAAAATTAACATTTTAAAAAACTAACGTTAAGTATATAAAATATGTCAACTTTTACTACTTAAAAGTTTATATACTTTTTAACTGAACTTAGTTGTGCATCGAAAATTAAACTTTGTTGTGTTCAGATTAGTTGTACGTACATTATTAGTACAACTACTATGGCCAGTTGCATAAGCATAAACATCTCTGTATGTATCCACCCAATCTATGAATCAGACGGCGCATATGGGCCCATTTCTGCTACCCATGATCTGACACGTCAGAGCCTACTTTCCATTATTATTATTATTAGAAACATGGAGTATAACATACGTCAATAAATTAATATTATTTTTTATTGATTCATATTTACGATCACACACAATTATTGTTCATTATAAAGTGTGCCCTCTCTGCTCTGTGCTCACCCTTACGCGAACTCCCAAATGAAGCTGCCGGAGGACGGCGGAGGGTGACCTAATCCTTTTGTCACGCGTTCCCTTGATACACGTGCCTACTTGTCTTTTTTGTTTGTTAAATAAAGTTTATTGTAAATAATAAAAATAGTTTAATATTTTTTTAATCCAGTATTTGTAAATGTTTAATGGTTTTTTAATATTTTTTTTTTAGCTTGCTCATCATATTTCTTAAAACGTTAATCGATCTTCTTGTTAAATCAGTATTAATATTATTAGAAAGTGATTATTTAGTGAAATGATATATTATGCATAAAGAAAGTTAATATGCTCTTCTTGTTATATTAGTATTAATATTGTTAGTAAGTGATATGAAAAAAAAATGTTTATATATTTTAGTCAAGCCGTTATTCTCTTACAAATTAATATTAATCTAATGAAATGGACTATATTTTCTTTTTTAATAACTATTCAAATCAGTTAAAGAAATGAATAATTATTATAAGTACCATGACTAGAAAAAAAAAGGTATTAAGCTTAAAAAATGCTCTTAAATTAAATTTGAAAAATTATGAATTAATATGACTCTCGTAATAGTGTGAAAAAAGGAATTTAAATTTAACCAAACTTACTTAGATTATTTGTTTCAAAATATGTATTCTTTTCAAGGAGGGATGTGAGCGAATAATCTACTAGTTAAACAACTTCAAGTTAAGGTTCATCCGTTTTATGGAAAAATAAAAAATAAAAAATTAAACGATCACATTTAACACTGAACGCCTTGTTTATGTATTGATTATTGATTTTAATTTCAAATTTGATCCCAAATTTATCTGCTTTATTTTCATTTATATTGTTTTACCTATTCCTTAGCTTCCTAAAAGTATACATGTTTTGATGCTTGGTTATTGAATTTCTTTTAAGTTTACTATTTCATATGAAATTATTAATCAATTATTTTAACTCGCTAATTCCATATGGATTCAACCAAATTGAAAATTTTTAGTTTATTTTAAAATAAATCAGGTTATGTAAGTTCTATTTTATAAATAAACTTATTTAAAAGACACGTCACAAAATATAATATTACGAGTAAAGGTTCAGAGTATATAATCACTCCTTAAAGATATCCAATCATTATAAAATGAAATCCTGAGACACACCACAATGCCAATACAAGACAGGACACAAAAATCCAACAGTATTTAGAATCAAAACCCAAGACAAGAAAACATGGGCCATAGTCCTATGAGGAAGCCCAAACAGTAGAGTCCAGCCCAGATGGCTACGCAGCGAAACCTCCATCACTCTATTGACCATGGGTGTTTCTCACATCTGCTCACATCAATAGATTTATGATCATCGCAAGAAGAGAAAATCACACAAGCAAGACATACAACAAACAAACAACAAGGTAAGCTAGAGTAAAACCATTATCATGCAGTACAATATAATTCACAGTTCAAGATGTATATACCAACCATACATGTTATGACTTTTCAACCAATACACTAAGACTCAGACTCGACTCATCTGGATACATATAATCTAGTCGGATTCAGCGGATGCTTGCACTTGTGGTGGATTCCTTTGCTCACCCCTGAGCTAAGTGTTACAATGTTTCAATCTCCCTTAGCCCTTAATGAGTTTCAGGCCTCCTGATACTCTCACCACAAGAATCAGTCTGCTCTATATGAGACTAACTGACCCCTTAGAGCGTCAGGATGCAATCTTACCTTGAATCCTTACTAAATTATATAGATGGGGCACCACCATGAACTCCCACTAACAGGGGTCATGGAATTACGTCCCGACCACTGAAGCACCACCATGATATCTCACCTAGAGGCTTATGGATTTACGTCTTGACTACATACCAACCATATTCAAACAACCAAGCAATATTTATCATGCATAGGAACCTCATGCCAATCTCTGTAACCAATCCTCATTCTCATCACATGTGGAGTCCATACCAAGTCATCCTTCCCAATCCATAAATATAGAATTTCATCTCATACCAATACCATGCCACTTTAATACCAACCATTTCATTTAAATCACATGCCAAGATCATACCAAACCCATTATTCACCACCCATGAACCACATCGCTCATGCATAATTATTCATCTCATACTTTTAACACAACAATTAAATTCAACAAGTGCCAACCATCCAAGAACAGAGAAACAACCAAAATAGTCAAGCATTCTCGTCCAGCTCCTCGCTCAGGCTGAAGGGTCTCGCTCAGGCAAGCTCCCTTCGCCTAGGCGAGAGCTCGAGCAAAGTGGAATAGTGGCTCACGCATTCTCTCGCTTGGGCGAGACCTCCTCGCCTAAGCGAGATAGACTTTCGCTCAAAACAGGAGCTTGTCGCTTGAGCGACAGCTCGCGCAACCAACATGAGCGAGTTGCTGCAGATCTCACCTAGGCGAGATACACTCGCTTGGGCGAGAAAACCAGAACCCTCCATTGTTTCACGCAGGCCAACATACAGATTCACCCATAACAAACACACATCATACATTTATCTCATTCCAAACATCATTTAATCACCACATGCACGAAATAAAGTTAAAAAAAATCAATAATGGACATTAAAACTTAAAACAGTAAGGGCTCTAGCTTCCCTTACTTGGAAAGGGGCTAATATAGACTTCGACCCTTAAGCTAATGCACCCAGTAGCTCCCGGGACAGATTCACGAACTGAAACAGTGGCATAGAAAGAATGACAGGGTTACTATTGTGAACCCTAACAGAGACCACGAAAACCAACTCAAAATGGAAGGAGTACGGTACAAGAACCAACTTACTTGAGATGAGGTGAACTTTTGAGCTAGCACGAATAGGCGGAGACCAAACCCTAGCAGAGAAGCGTTACTTGTTCTAAGAGAAAGGAGGTTGTTTCTGAAAAGTGAGAAAAATGAAAGTGTTTTAGCTGATTTAGCTGTTTTGGTTCCTTATGGGCCAGCCCTAGGCCCAACATTTTTGGGACAACCCTTTAAAAATAAAGGCAGAAAAGCAAGCGGGCCTTACATGTTAGATTAACAAATTTTCAATTTAGCCAATGGTAACGCAAATTTGATTCTTATAAATAAAAAACTAGATAATTTTATTTAATAATATAAAAAAATTACTCATTTAAGAATAACTAATATATAACAGAGCTACACATAATCTTAAGATAATTATTTTCACCTAAGTCATTAAATATATCTACTTATACGAGAAATTAATATACATCTGAAAAAAAAATTCATAAATAAAGTATACACAGTAACAATTAATAAAACAAAATGGGGTTCGTACTACTTTAATAAGAGAATCAAAAGCATGAACTATAGTTTTCTTCTTATATAGAGACAATAGCATTTCCACTGTATTAACTAAAATAAACATCATCAAATTGATAACTTCTACTAACTTATGAGAAATAATAATAAAAGAAGGCTAGTGTATGAACACGTAATCTATTAAGAGTAGAACTAATTTTAATAGGATAAAATATGAATATTTTATTAGTTACGTTAAAATTTATAAATAATAAAAAATTATTTTTATTTATTTTTTTACAAAAGTAATCACATCTCTAAAATTTACTTTTTTTTTTTTAAATTGTGAACTGATTGATTGAGTTTTTTAATATTTGAACCTACATTAAGAAAACAAACAAGAATAGAATATATTCATTTGATTTCAATTTTATTTAGAATACATTTCTCTTTATCTCTTTTCCGTTGCTTGTTTACATGCGAGTAATTTGCATGATTAGGGTAGATGTGTTGCATGTGAAGTTTAAGATGAATATTTGCATGTCATGGTGGTATCTTTGGTTTGATGTTTTGGATATTTTGTGGACGATTTAAGCTTCTATATTTAATAGGGCTTGTTAGAGTTTAGGTGGAAGAACTTGTTGTCAAGTAAGGAGAACTATTTAAATGTTTGTTATAAATTAAGATAGAAGATCTCAATATTTGGTTGTGACTTGGTCACGATCATTGTGTTTTATGTTGGGATATTGTATGGTTGAAGACTATTATTGTGTTGTTGGTTAATAGTATAAATTTATATTGTCAATAAAAGTCTTTTAGATTGAGTTGGAAAAATATTGGATGAAATAATATGGAATTGTCTTAATTGACATTTGATATTACAATAATTGTTTGAATTGAAGATTCCTAAGATAAAAGTTTAATAGGCCCTTTAATTTGACTTTGATTATATGTTTAAAAAACAAAGTATAAAGAATAATCTTTATAAGCATCATATCTCATTATAGCCAAATAGATGCAAGCGGTTTGCCAATACTCTTTGTTTGATAAGTTTGTCTGGATGAATCATAAGTATACTTCATTTGACAAAGGATAATCCTGGAGTATTCATGGTACATGATGAAGACTTATAAATGTTTATTCCTTATGTGTAGAGAATGTTTGTCTCTTTGTTTTTCTTAAGAGGATCTTGCTTTAAAGTGTCAACATCAAGACATCTTAAAGAATGTACTTAAAGTTTATTCATGCATCAACTTTTCTGAAAGGTCAAAATATCAATGTTGTAGAGTTAGTAAGTTGTGTCATGTCTTATGCTTTATGCTAAAGAGGAAGGAAGCTAGCTACCCTAGGCCTAATAAGTCAAGTCGTGTATAAGAAAAGTTGTGTAAAAAACTCACAAACATTTAATGCTACATGAAGAGCATATATAATGTGCCTACGAGCTTATACGTTGATAAATGATAGATGAAGAAGATGAAAGGTTTGTAAATCTCATAACAACTTCAAAAGGATTTGCAACAACTATTTTCTTCCCAAATCTATATAAAGATGTTCTTTTTGTAGAAGAAAGGTTGATGACGCTTACAAAATAGTTCTTAACAATATCAAGCTTTCAAGAAAATCCATAGTCTTCTACTCTGTATCAAAATGAACAACACCTATCTGGAATATCACAAGAGATCAAACACACATTCCTTGAATAACCACAAGGGATGAACTCACCTTCCTTGAATAACCACAAGGAATGAAACACACCTCCCTTGAACAATTAGAAAGGATGAACCAAGCTTCAAAACCATAGCAGCAACAACACCTTATCACTCAAGAACACTTTTGATGAAACTTAAAAGTCAGTCTTTCAAAACTAGGTTAACTAAAGCTTGTTAAAGAGCTCATTTTCACAATCTAACTTTTGTGTTGTAAAAACATAGAGCTCTGCTTAATTTATAGAAGAAAAACATGCTTTGGCCTATTTTAGAAAAGGCCAATTTCAAAATTAGGTCATCATAATTGATTATCACTTACAATAATAGATTATTCCATAGTGTTTTAAGTTCAGAAAATAATTTTTCTTTGCGATAATCAACTATTGATAGGGATAATCAATTATTCTAGTGTGACAATGTTTTTTATGAGAATTTCCATCCGTGTATTAATGAGGTTGGTGCACTACATTTGTCTTCCACTCATTATTTAAACTCTCTCTTACACTTATTTAATACATAAATCATATTTCCAAGACTCTAACACAATTTTCTACAAGGCTTTAATATGCTTTTAACATTCCAGGTATTTTTCAGAACTTAATCTCTTTCTTCATAATTCATCATCAAAACTTCCTCTTCATGTGATTTAATGTTGGCTACCCATCTTTATTTTAAATCAATAAAGAATACTTAGTCTTAGCCAGAAGTTGATGTATTTCAAATAATAATCATGTTTAACCAAAAATGTATATTGTAAAAAAAGAATTGATGGGCTTTGTTAAACCAAGAGGAGGTGAATTAATTTTTAAAACCTTTTATTAAAGAACTTTATTTAAATCTTTTTTGACTTAAAAATCAAAGTGCAATTATTGCAAAAATCTTATTAATACAAAAATAAGAAAGCAAAGTAAAGGAAGAGATAAAGAAGATAAAGAACACATAAGAATTTGTTCCGATTCAAATTAAATCAATCTTATATCCAGTTCTCAATTATTCTTTTTAGAAAAATTAGTCCCATTATCCGCAAAGAGTTTGTACAATGCAAAACAACAATTACAAGCAAACATAATGATATCAACCTTAATCAAATTTAGATAACAAAGATGATATCTACTTTATCCACTCTTGGACCACTTCAAAAGGATTTTAGCCTTATTCATTCTTTGAATATCTAAGATGATCACTACAAGAAATTTAGTATTTACCAACAAAATTTTACTGACGAATATTAATTCATCGGTAAAATGGATTTAGCACCGAAAAATACTAATGGATTTCAAAATTGTTATCCTTTGGTAACCTTAATTCCACATTTGAGGTCAATAATTCAAAATTGTAATGTAAATATGTATAAATTTCCGTCAGTAAAATGAGCATCAAATTTTCCATCATTTATTTTGGACTTTGACCATTTCATGGTAAAATTCATCAACAAAATTTGTGGATAATTGAATTTTTGTATTAATTTGTCGATAAGTTCCATTAGTAAAATGGACGCCTAAAGTCTGACAAAATATGTTCTATTAAACAAAAATATTAGAGAAGTTATTGCATGAGTGAGGAGAAGGAGGAGGAGATGAAGCAGATAGAGAAAGTGGAAGAGAATGAGGAGGAAGAAGAAAAATAAGAGGAGGAGGAGGAAGAAGAAGAAGAAAAGGAGGAAGAGGAATATGAGGAAGAAGAAGAGGGGGAAAAGGGGAAGGAGAAGAAGAGGAAGGGGAATAAGAAGAAGAACAAAACTATAATAATTACCGACAAATATATGGTAATCGGTTAAATATATTGTCATCAGTAATTATCAACAAACTTCTTCTAGTAAAATTTACCGACAAACATTTTAGTGATAGAATTTGACTATTACCAATATATATTTCTTATCAATAATTTCATTTTTTTTGTGTAATAAATGTTTGCTTTATCTACATTTATAACAACAACCAAAAAACATCACTATAACACTAAATATTTCATCAATCCAAAAACAAAAAATATGGAAACACTCTAGGAAATAAAATAAAAAGATTTTACCACAACAGGATAAAACACTAAAACTTTCATAGTTCAACACAACCTTTGTAAACTTTATTAGCTTTTGAAAACACTTGAATATTGTGTGAGCAACTAAGAAAATATTAGTATGATTTGTTCTATATAATTGAAAAAGTCCATCGAAAGGTTTAGAATGATTTTCTATTTATAGAGTTTCCAAACCACATATTTAAAATATATTTTACTGTTTTAAATTATTAAATCAAGCTTGTAATCAATTATTTTAATGAAAATGAAAAAAAATAATTACAACATCTTTCTATAATAATCCATTATTATGTATTTTAATCAATTAAACATATTCTTCATTAGTTGCATAAAACAAGTTTAATCAATTGTAAAATGTTTTAATTAATTATAATCTTGAGAGTTTCAAAAACACTTAAAATACTCTCTGCTTTAGTTGATTATTTCACTAAATAACTATTATTCTATACCAAAACCTCTCAACAATACTTTAGACAATTACAATTAAATCTTAATCCACTAACAACGCCAATAAACTTTTTTTTCTTGATTTTAACTTTATAAAAACGTTTTCTCTTTTTAATATAGGCTATATGCTAAACATAAAAGTTTCGGTCAATAATTTGTGAGAATAACACAAACATAAACAAAGAAAGCTAGATCTAGGACTCAAATCTTGATCACCAACATTTTTAAACATGATGTGATCATGAGTGTCAATACAAAAGTTTTCTTTATAATTTTTATATTATATTTAAGTATGTAGTTGAATGGTCACATTAGGAGATAAAATAAAAAAAGTGAGCCATTCATGTTTCAGGGTGGAAATAATGTGGAATTAAAACTAGCACTATGGGAGTTATTTCATAATGGACATTAAATATAAGAAAACAAAACAAAGAGATTTAGAGCATAACAAAAAAAATACTCTTACCAAACATGCATTCATTCACAAAATCTCATCAATTTTGTCCCAAAAAAATATTATAAAAATAGAAAAGAATACAAGAAAAACATATGCTAGAGATAATATAAGAAAAATATCAACCAATAGATATATAATCGATTCTTTTATATTGATAACTAATTATCCTGAAACATAAGAGAATTAACTAATATTATGAAATTGTAATTGATATGGATTTAGATTATGGTGTGATATGGACATATGTTTACTTAAAAGGTAACACTATATATTGTATAGTGATAAAACACATTGATTCATGACGTCTATAAAAAGATTATCTGTATTTTATTATTTACTAATTATGTTGAAAGGGGAACTTACTCATTCCAATGTAGTTTTTGAGGATGTCCAAAGTTAAGTAACATGTTTGAGCATTGTCACTAGAAATAGGTTAATCATTTATATGGATATTAGTGCATGCTTAGAATGAGTGTAAGCCAAGCTTGAAATTGTTCAAATCAATCAATCCAAAAGTGGTTTATGCTAATGAAATAGATTAAAGGAAATTTGACAAGAGAAATACCTTCACATAGCTCAATAATGGATTAGCTCACTTATCTAATCGATTATGTGATATGTTTGGGTCATTGCATTCACAACTTGACACCGATAATCGATTAGGTAAAATCCCTAATCCATTAATATCAAGAGTAGAACTCTTTTTAAACAATATTCTCAACCTATTTTAAAATTACAAAAATACATATTCAAAAATCCAATTTTGAGAGATTGAGAAGAAAGAGTTATTGAGTTCTTGAGAGTTTATACTATTGGGTATTCAAAGTAACTAAGGATGAAGTTAATCATGGAGGATCAAGCTTAGCAATAGGAATCAACTATAATTTCTGCATAACAATATGATCGGGAAAACAACAACAACCAATATACCAGAGAATGCAGCGGATATAATTTCCCCTAACTTGCAAGAATCTATGAGGAACAATAATCAAAGAGCAGCAATAATAAATCACCAAAAGCACAAATAAAGGCACCAAGATTTTTAACGTGGAAAATCCCTCAAATCAAGGGTAAAAACCACGAGTCGTCCAGACCAAAGAAATAGCTCCACTATGATCAACAAGAGTACAAAAGAGTCTTAATCAATAGCACAAATTAGTGCCAACACCCAACCAAATAACAAAGCAACAAAGCTTTCAAATAGAGAAGAACAAGAGGGAAAACCTCTACAAATCACTGCTGCAGTGCGAAATTAATATCTCCCAACTCAGACCTCGTATCAAAGATCCGACCGGTCAGAATGAAGAGCAATGAGTTCCGAACCTGCTGTAAAAATTTCAGCCCGATCCAACGGTGAACGAATCCGCAGCGCCGAATTTACTGCGACAGCTCTATGAAAAACGTGAACATAATTTTCCCTCTACCTCTCCCTCTATGTGTTAGGGCTTTCAGTGT
>Ga0214544_1009954_pt1 | contig 14428 bp, 11 predicted proteins | sample CNSS3metaG_FD_160074 | JGI IMG/M metagenome (GOLD analysis project Ga0214544, IMG submission 160074) | Root nodule microbial communities from cowpea collected in UCLA plant growth center, Los Angeles, California, USA - CNSS3 | ecosystem: Host-associated > Plants > Roots > Nodule | place: USA...
TAAAAACTTATACAAATAACCATTAATTTTTAAAAATTTAATAAATAATTAAATTATAAAGGGTAAAGTTGGAATTATGAAATGTGGACACAAAAGAGGGAATCCCCTTTATATATAGTTATAGATGATAATATCATAATAGTGATTAGCTCATTGGTGTTAATATAATGTGAAGTGTTGTTCATTGTTGTGGTCATCTAAACTCTTTTGGATGCATAATAAAATACAACTAGCCCTTTCCCAATGGCTTGAAACATGCTGCTCATTGCCGTGACGTTATGTGCATAAAAATATCATTTTGGAGATTAACAACTTAAATCAGAGATTAATAAAAAAAAATATATTACACTCCTACTTTAATTAATAGTAGATTGATTAGAGTAATGCTAAATTAAATAATATTATGTAATAGCCGAGAGGGTGACATATCACATGTAAAAATGTAGAGTTACTGGGATGAAAAAAAGAGCGAGTCGTTTTTAGGGTAAAAAATATTTCATTTTTCCATTCACATTCTCTTTCTCTTCCTCTCGACTTCGTCTTCTTTGTTCCTTCTCTTTTGTTTCGGTTTCCATTTCATTACTGCCATTGAGCAATCTGTGTGAGTCGTTATAATCATCGAGCGGCACGGGTGCGTTTTTTCGTCTTCTACAACATGTAAGCCTTCGTTTCTGTTTTCGTTTTTGAATTCGTGTTTACATTTGTTAATGAAATTTGTATTACAAAAAATTGGGAATGTGCTTGAATTTGTGTTAAGGTAAGATCAGTGTCTTCCGTCTGTAAGGCTGGGATATAGTTTAAACTGAAGTAAAGAAGGAACAGAATAGGGTTGATCTGATACTACATCCATAGCACAATATTATTACACCTCCGAATTTCTTACCGATTTCAAATTTTTCTGTGTTGAGGGTTTTTTTTTGTTTCTTTCTGATTTCATTTTTAATTCTTCTATGGAAACTAGTTCAGGTGGTTTAAACACGGGTCAACAATGAGGTATATATATGTACCAACTCATTTCTCATTTTTTTCAAAATACTCTGTACCAATATTTTGTTTATAGGTACATTGTTTGAGTTTGATTTTGCTTCCTTTTTTCCCGAGACATGTTTACAGAGTTTATTTGGCAAATGCAAGTGAAAGATGTACAGGTATGTTTGTTGGACTTATTTATTTTTTGGTGTGAGATGTTGATTTTTGTTTCTTTGTTTAGGAGATTTTGCTTTGTTACTGGTGTGGTTGGGAATTGGGTTTTGAAGAGGACCCTTATGTTTGTTACTTAAGCTGGTTTTTTAAGTCTTTGTTTTGCAGCATTTATGAATAATAATGTAAATAACCTGTTGAAGATAAGAGAGGGAGAATACAATACAACCAGGGAAATTTAAAAGGCATCAGAAAAAACACTTTACTATTAATTCATTTGTTAACTCTTAAATTCTGTAAAAAAATTGGTAAATAAATCAAAAGACAGTAAATAAGAACCCAGAGAGGTCAACCAATATTAATTGATCTCCATTACTGAATGCTTTATTATTAATGTCTCCATTGGAAAAACAATTAGAGGTACATAATTTATAGTTTTGAGCATTGTGGTGCAAAGAGGTTGAAATTGCATGGTATATTTATATAATTAAAATACATTAGAAAATATGAATAATGCTTAAAAGAACACATGAGAACATAATGTATCCTAATGAATACTCAATTCACAATGAAAGATGATAGGTTACAATATATTTTCAAATAACTAGGTGAGTATGAAATAAATGCTTTAAGAATTTAGTTAGTTTGATCGGTTGAAGTTGACATTAAGCACAACTCAATAATTATGTTAAAGTTGTGTCAATTAGGAAATGTATGATGTTGATACTATTTGTTATTTATATTAAGACTTTTTGTCAGGTTTTATCTCAACTTATTGTTATGCTAAGACCTCCTATCGTATTAAACTTTAACACAACTCATAATTCGACAAAAATCAAAGTCTCTTAGAATTTTAAAGGGATGAATTTTGACACAACTTGTCGAGAATTTTTACAATTATTAGGATTTTAATTTAATTAAAACTAAAATGAAAACCTCTTATTATTTTTAACTATAAACCTTAAGACAACTCTAAAATTACACAAAATTACACTCAACAAAACTTTATCCTAACTTGAGGAAGTTGAATATTCTTCAACTAACCTAGTACTGTATAAGTGTATGTTTGGATTATTATTTGACGTAATTTAAATGGAAATTTACACTTTTTAAAGCACATAATGTACAAGTAACAAGTATGACGGATTGAAAGAAGGTAAGTTACGTTTAATTTAAAAATAAACAAAACAAAATTGTAACGTAAAGTATGAATCAAAGTTCAAAAGCGTATCAAGGACAAATTGCACTTTTACTACCAAATACATGACAGCACATGTAAGTAACAGCTCTACACAATATGCTGGAAATGTGTTTTCAAACAGAAACAATAACTTAAAACAGTAAAAAGTTTCGTTTCTAATTAGAATTATGTCCAAGTCCTATAGGAGTTAAGAACTTTTGACACAATTCAATAATTATGAGAAAGACGACTCAATTTTTATACAAATTAATTTTATATATTCTTTTAGTTTTAATTAACAGAAAATTGACCAATTGATTAATTGATCTGACATAAATAATAAATTTTGAATCCAACCAAACTTGGACCTATTCGAGTCCAATCTAGTTTTTTAACTCTAGCCTACGTGACCTACACCTGGCTGAGCAACCTGATCAACTAGCCCAAAAGTCCATTAAATAACTTAAAACATTATTGTTTTATCTGTGGTTAAAAAAAGTGTCATCATCATTGATGAAACCAATTACCATCATCAATCGCCCTATTGCAAAATGCAGATAGATAGCTACACATTAGCATGCACAGGATCCTGGTGTAGGTGTATTAACATGTGGCGCCGCCACTCTTGGAGGATTTGGAGGGGCAGTTTCCTCCGGCGGAGGTGGTGGTGGCGAATATGGGTTGTTATCGAAAGGGGGAGAAGGGGTTGGTTTGAAACAGGAGTGGTTGGTGGCGTAGAGGGGTATTGAATGGGGGAAGGTTGGGTTGGTGAATTGAAATTGGGGTTTGGGAATGTGGTTCGTGAAGGAATGAATGCAAGACCCATCAGAACATTGTGGTGACGACGGCGTAGGAGTTCCATTCCCAAAACCAGACACAAAACAGCGAGCATGCGACTATGAAGATGAACGAGGATTTGCAGAGTGAAGATTAGTAATTTTTTTCAATTATTTTAATTTTAGAAAATATACTATGTTTTAATGGTATAAATTAGTTTTACATTACCTGCTGCTAACCATTACTTTTTTTTTCATGTCTTTGTTTATTCACACAGCACACAAAATGGATTTTACGTATTAGATTAATATGTAAAGAAAGACGATATAGATTGATAGTTGTAATATCAGAAATTAGTAATTGATGGGTCTTCGAGTGAGGCCCAATTACAACAAGAAGTAGAAGATGATACATTATGAAGCCCAATTAAGAAGCAGATGAACGACGATGAAAAAATTGACACTGACGGTCCAGAAGCGCTCTCTATCCTTCATCATCGGTCCAAGAACGAAGAAGCAACATCCACCACGTCCCTCATCATATAAGCTGCATCCCTTAATTAGCGCCTTTAAATAGACATATAAGAAGATTCAAATCAAAATCAACATTAAAGTTCGTTCATCCTTCTTCTCTGCTTTTCCCTTAGATAGGTAGATTCTCTTATTGCATGGTTCATGCACTCAGTGTGAAGAGGTGCTAATGGAAGACTTGGTGTGTGCAACACAGCGCAACATGGGAACAAGAATGACGTTTCAGTTTCAAGAAAGGTATAATTTCCAGCACGAAAGAATGTCTGGGGAAGCTATACGTGTGGAGAGAGCAAGGAAGCAAAGTGCCAGCTATGGATTCAAATTGGATGGTGGGCACGTCAAGAAACGATCACGTCTTGGACTGCCGTTGAAAGCTTCACCTGCTAAATCCAAGGTAACCGTTTCTTCCATTTCTCATCACTACCGAGTAACCATACTTTTGTAAGTTCCATTGCGAGTTTAAACATTTTAATTTTATCGGTTCATCAACCTTGCACGTGTTCTTTCTTTCGTTCTTTTTCTTGATTGATTTTCATTTTTGCGTCTATACATTGTTCAATATTACGATAATTTCATTTATCTTTTTGCATTTTCTTGTGACCAAACAAATTTTCATATAACACGAATTAATTGGATTGACAATAATGACCTTCTTGCTTTGTATGTTGTATCGTAAGTTTGTGATAATTATTTCAGTGGTCCCCGCTCTCAGATGTTTGCCACGAGTCCCTTGCTATCAGGAACCCTGAAAGTACAAGTTCTCAATTAACGGCGAGAATATGTCGAGAACGTTATTATAATAATAATAATAAAAATAAAAATAAAAATGGGATAAGAAGGAAGTTGATTCATTCACTTAGCGCAGTCAATAATTTACTGTTGTATTATATGTTTTACTGAACATAACCAAAAGTTTAAAATGATATTAAATAATCAGACTGTTATTTTTTTTGTCCAAATATTCCGCGCCAAAAAATAAGTTACTTTCTTGTGCATCTTGATGAAAATTGTGTCTTATATTGATCAATATTGGCATGGTGACCCGTATTTGTAACTTTATAATCTACATATTTTGTAATGCAGATAAATAATTTTAATATATTTTTCAATTATTTTTAAATTTTGAAAATATATGATAGTGAATATTATATTAAAATTTGACAAAATTAGTCTATAATGGCAGAAAATATTGTTAAATTTAGAATACAGTAACATTTTAAGACTTTTGTTAAAAATATGTTTGATAATATTATTGAATTTACAGTGCAGCCATATATAGCTAACATATCAATTGATGAAAAACGTGTAAGATCTCCAATTTGATCAAAACCTTATAGTAACTTATAAACTCTGTTCATAAAATGCAGGAACAAATTCATTCAATTTCCGAAGATCAAATGCTTGCAAATTATGTACCGGTATATGTGATGCTCCCAGTAAGTCACTAAGCGTTATAACTTTTTCTGCATACCTGTGCCACTTAGCAGGATGTTGTGTTCCATTTTAAAAATATAATGGTTGTCGCTTTCAGTTAGGAGTTGTTACAAATGAAAATGTCTTAGAAGACAGAATGAAACTGGAGAAACAACTCAGGAAGCTACACGAAGCAGGTGTTGATGGCGTTATGGTTGATGTCTGGTGGGGCATAGTTGAATCAAAGGGGCCTGGGCAATATGATTGGTCTGCTTATAGGACCTTGTTTCGATTGGTTCAAAAGTGCAAATTGAAGCTACAAGTTATAATGTCGTTCCACCAATGTGGGGGAAATGTGGGGGATTCGGTTTTCATCTCACTACCTAAATGGGTCCATAAAGTTGGAGAAGCAAATCCTGATATCTTTTACACCAACTATAAAGGTATCAGGAATAAGGAATGTTTATCACTCGGGGTGGACAACGAACCTGTGTTTCATGGACGAAGTCCCATTGAGGTAAACTTTCTCGTATGCTTTTATTTCATATATTCTTGTTTTTGTGAACTCTTCACGTTCCTTAAACATCTATATTTACCAAGTCTTGCCATTATTCCAGTATAGCTAATCAATCGCGTGCACGACCATTTAGCCATTTGGGTCTACCCCAAGTTCAATTTTGGGTACCTTATCATGAATTGGAAAAAGCCTAACACAAAAGAAAGCCAAAAGGAATTGTGGATTTTTTTGGTTTCCAATTGATAATTTTTTGCTTCTTGATGTTAAATTGATTGTTTCACATTTTCATACAGGTGTATGGAGACTACATGAGGAGCTTCAGAGATAATATGAAAGAGTTTCTTAAATCTCAGCTCATGGTAGACATTGAAGTAGGACTTGGCCCTGCAGGAGAACTCAGATATCCCTCTTACACTCAAATTCTGGGGTGGGTATTTCCTGGTATTGGAGAATTTCAGGTGAGTTTGGAGTTTTCTGATGAAGCTACTTGTGTGTACTTCTAAAATGCATTAGGTACATCAGTAATAACAAGTCATCCTATTTAAACTTATTTGAATAAAATCTTGCAGTGCTATGACAAATATCTTAAAGCTGATTTCAAAAAGGCTGCAGCAGAGGTAGGCCATCCTGAGTGGGAGCTGCCAGATAATGCTGGAGAATCGAACGATATACCGGAATCTACAGAATTTTTCAAATCAAGTGGAACTTATCAAACCGAGAAAGGCGTTTTTTTCCTGACATGGTATTCCAACAAGTTGTTGACCCATGGTGATGATATCTTGGATGAAGCCAACAAAGTATTCCTTGGTTACAAAGTGAAATTGGCAGCAAAAGTAAATTCTTTGAATGAATATAGTAAATGAGCATGTTTGTTTTTTGCATGAATTAGCTGACATTTTCATATGAAACAGGTTTCTGGAATCCACTGGTGGTATAAAACAGAAAGCCATGCTGCAGAACTTACTGCAGGATATTACAACTTAAATCATAGGGATGGATACAGACCCATAGCAAGGATGCTTTCCCGACACAATGCTATTTTAAATTTTACATGTCTTGAGATGAAAAATGATGAGCAACCAGTTAAAGCCCGCAGTGGAGCCGAGGAACTTGTCAAGCAGGTAATTTATTTCAACTTCAATCCCAATCTTATTCCTTCTCCACAAATCATGAGATGTCTAATTGATACATATATATATATATATATATATATGTTCTAAGTTTTAATTAATCAATATACTAATTGCTTACTATTTGTTAGTGACAGTAACAAATTTTTGATCAATCTTGATATATATGTGTTCTAAGTTTTAATTAATAAAATATTAGGTTGACATAGATGTTAACAAGGTTTTGAATAATGGATGTTAATAATTATTATTCAAGAAGGTAAATTATTTTGAAGGTTCTCATTACACACAAGAAATAGGATTCCTTTGTTCCTGTATAGCTCTTATTCTTAACGTCTATATCGTACATGGAGTTGAACTCTGGAATTGCAAGAAAATTTAACGAGACCCAATAGAAAGCCATCAAAGGAGAATTTCCTTGATGAACATTCTCCTTTCGTTCTCATCCTTCGCGATAATCGATCTAAGTTTCCTGAAACTTCATATTCAGCTTTTAAGAAACTGCAAAATTTTTATCAGTAGCCTCAGCCAGAAACTGAGTCTAGCATTGCAGGCCAACTAAAATAATTCCTTATGCATTTCTTTTCACAAGTTATTTATATATATCGAGTAAATATTTGTGGCTATATTTAATATCGAGATACCTACAGGTTCTTAGTGGCGGTTGGGCGGAGAACATTGAAGTTGCAGGGGAAAATGCACTTGCAAGATATGACCGTAAAGCTTACGACCAAATCCTTTCACATGCTAGACCGAACGGTAATGCCAGATTTGGCCATCCCACACTAAAAATGTATGGCGTGACATACCTCCGTTTATCAGACAATTTAATGATGCAAAGAAACTTTGACATATTCAAAGGCTTCGTGAAAAAGATGCATGCAAATCTGGTAAGCAGCACCATTGCATTCAATAGACGGTGGGAGTACTTAGTTATTTGAAGTATATAATCAAAAGACTCTATCTTATTGTAAAAACTTTACAGGATTACTGTCCGGAACCTGAGAGGTACTATCATTTCACAAAACCTATGGAGCGATCAAAGCCAAGGATTCCATTAGAACTTCTTCTAGAAGCAACCAAACCATTGGGGTCTTATCCTTGGTTAAAGGAGACGGACCTGAGTGTGCTTACTGGTTTTCTTCATTACATACTTGCTACTGTTTTACGCATACTCAGAATAAAAGTAAACTAGTAAGGAAATGTAAATGAACGAGGAAATGGAGGAATAACAGAAAAAAAATGAAAAGGATGAAAGGAGCAGCAAGATATCCCTTCATTTTTGTCTACCTATCCCTTCACGTTTACGCATTGACTTCAAAAAATTGTAAAAAGTCAGCATCTATTTTCCTTTTCAAATTAAAATATCTGTGTCATTTAATTAAAACAATAAAGTTGATAAAAAATTAAAATTTATAATATAAATATTAATTATTTGGTTAAAAATATTTTTTATCGTACAATTAAAATTAAATTATATTCTAAGTACATACATATTTATTTATAATGATAACTACTTTAAATAAATAACTTGTAAAATATTTTAATAGTAATAACTACTTTTTGTATTAAGCTTTACAATTTTGACACAACATTTCCAAATCCAATTATTGATCTAGTAGATAAAAATCACGATTTTCATACAGTTGGGTAATAAAAAAAATCTTAGACTTTGTTGTAAGGTTAAAAAAAATAAATCAAAAAAGAGTTCAGTATTATTTCTAAACTTTATCCATTTCTTTGTTCTTTTATGAAAGATTATTTGATTGCATGCAGGGTTATTTGCATTAATAATTTATTGAGTAATTTGATTTGAAATGGACTTTAAAATTATTATTTTTTAAATACATTTTATTTAAAATTTCACAATAAAAATATATAAAACTATTTGTAGATATCATGGGTACCTGAGGTTGAACTTTTTTAAGGAAAAATGATTAATTATTATTATTATTATCTTAAGAGTATATATTTACAGTTATATATGTCATTAATTATTATAATAATAATTATTATTATTATTATTATTATATTTATTATAATAATTATTATTATTATTATAATTATTATTATTACTATTATTATAATTATAATTATTATTATTATAATTACTAGCGAACATGATTTTTTAATTTTCAAGAAATTTAAGTTAAGATCAATAATAAATATATAATTAATTTTTAAAATAGTTGTTAAATGTAAAATTAAAAAAATATATATGTACAAAAAATTAAAATAATGATTTAATACAAAAGAGGATTTTAGAATAAAGGTTAAAAATCAAGAAATTTAAGTTAAGATCAATAACAAATATATAATTAATTTTTAAAATAGTTGTTAAATGTAAAATTAAAAAAAAAATATGTACAAAAGAATTTAAAATAATGATTTAAGACAAAAGAAGTTTTTAGAATAAAGGTTAAAAGTAAATTATTTATAAAATAATTAATTTTTAAAATAATTAAGGGTAAAACTGGTATTATGAAATGTGGACACAAAAGAAAGAATCCTTATATATATTGTTATAGATTATAGTTATTGTTATTATTATTATTAATTTAAAAAAAAAATTGTCACGTGTCAAATTTTTGGTGTGACACATGGCGTTGTGACACGTGGCAAGTTATCACCACATGACAAGGTACTTGTGAGGTGGCATTGTATTGATTTTAACTCGCTCTATTTTTGTATCAATTTTGTCTTATTATTCTTTTACAAAATAGATAAACATTGTGTCTCCCTTAAGACCAAATTTATTATTTATATAAGTATATTTATATTTGTTATTAAAAATGACTTATAAAATTAAGTATTGAAATTTATATTAAAGTTTAGTGATAAAAGTCATGAATAACAAATTTACCAAATCTTTGTTATTCATGAGTATAACAAATATCAATATAACAAAACATAAATATGTTATTCATGACTTTTATCATTAACTTTAATATAAATTTCAATACTTAGTTTTATAAGTCATTTTTAGTAACAAATATCAATATAACATCTATATAAATAATCAATTTTGTCTTAAAAGAGAAACAATATTTCTTTATTTTGAAAGAAAAATATTTGAACAAAATTCAAACAAATAGAGCGGGGATTAAATTGAAACAAATAAACATATATGAGTACTAAATTGAAACAAATAGACACGTGTGGAAACTAAATTAAAATTAAGACAATGACACCCGATAAGTACCTTGTCACGTGGTGGTACTTTGTCACGTGGCACTGACAATACCACGTGTCCCACCAAGGATTTGACATGTGGAATTTTTTTTTCAAACAAAAATTAAGAAAATAAAAAAAAACAAAAAAAAATAGAGGTTGACATGTGGCATGCTATTAACTGTGTTTCGAATTTTGGTACTAAATTAAAACAAGCTTAAAAGTGGGTACCATTTTAAAATTTTGGAACTAAACTATGTATGTTCCAATTAATTAAGTCAAAGTAAAATTATATACATCAAAATCTCAGTGAGAGAAGTTTGTTATTATTCAATGAGGTTGAAGTCCCACATCGGATGAAAGTGATTAACATTACTAGTATATATGTAGAATTACACATCAAATCTCATGGGGGAGGTTGTTAATATTTAAAATTATTTGTGACAAAAATGAGTAGTTAAGTCATGATTATAAGAAGACTCATCAAAGAGGAAGAAATGGTTAAGATGATTATAAATATAATTGTTATTATCATAATTATTATTATTATTATTATTATAATTATTAAATTTTTATTTTGTATTATTATTAATTTTTCTATTTTTATTATTATCATCATAATATTATGTTATTATTTTATTTTTTGATTTTAGAATTTCATAATTGTATAATTTTATAGTTTTATAAATTTAGTATTTTAATATTTTAATTCAAAAGTGTATAATTATAAAATTATGATTTTTAAAAATTTTAAACTATGATATGTTTTCAATTTTTATTCAAATAATAAAATCATTATAATTATACAACTTTGAATTAAAATAATAAAATTTTAATTGTCCAAGGATTTGATGCAATATTTTATTTTGTCTCACAAACAACTAAAACTCCATTTGGTTAAATAAAAGTATTATTTGAGAAAATTCATATAAATTTTGTAGATATAAAAAACTATGTATTAATTTTATTGAAAATTTATTAATTTAATTAGGATTTTATTTTAAATAGAAGTTTTAATTTTATGTTTTTATCTTACCACGAGTTTTTATTACAAATTTATGAAATATAAAAATTATGATATGTTTTATATTTTAATTTAAATAATAAAATCATAATTATTTTAATTATTCAATTTTAATAGAAAATAATAAAATGATTACAACATAAAATTGTATAATTATTTAATAAAAAATTCATATAATTTATAAATTTATAAATTATAAAATCATAAATTGTAAAATTATAAATTTTAAAATAATAAAATAACATGTGGTGACAACTCATCAATGTGATACAACAAGATAATAACATGATTATTCCCTTACAATTAACATCCCTTAATAATCAGAAAATGTTAACAACGAGAGCTCAATTGAAAAAAAAAATATTGATTGAGTACTCAATAGACTACAAAAATTTATCAATGACTCAATTGAAAGATTTAAAATTGAGGTTAAAATACTCCTTCGGTCCTCCTTTTTGTTGCAGAATCTTAATTTAGTCCACTATTTTTATTAGTCTCAATTAGGTCCTCATTTTTGTAAATTAGTATCAATTAGGTCCTTTCCATTAGTAGAGAACTAACACTGTTAAGTAGGTGCCACGTGTCAACTCTTCGTTTTTTTTTTTGAATTTTTGAATTTTTTTTGAATTTTTAATTTTCTTTAAATATTTATGCCACGTGTCATGTCTGTAGTGTGCCACATGTCAATCTAATATGATGACACGTGTCAAATTAATGTATGAATCTCAATTTGGTCCTCATATTTGTTAAATTAATTTGATTTGAGTCCCAATTTTTTTTTTAAATTTTCAATTTCAGGCACTCCAAATTTAGACCAAATTTTACTTTTATGTAATGTTATGATTATTTTTATTAAAATTGATATTTTTATTAAATATTTAATAATATTAAATATATTTAATATTAAAATTTTAAATATATTTATTTTAATTTGTTATAAAATTATTTTAAAATTTTACATTTGAATTTATAAAATTATTATTTTTAAGCCAACTCTAAAATATTGTTGATATTGAATATTATACAAATATTTCGAATATAAATTTATTAATCTATATATTTATAATTTTAAAATAAAGTTTAATGTAAAATATAAATTTAAATAAATTAAATGTTGTTAAAAATATATAATAGAAATATCACTTGTAATAAAAGTATCATCATTACATTTATAAAAAAGTTAAATTTGTTCTAAATTTGGAACACATGAAATTAAAATTTTTTTTAAAAAAATTGGGACTGAAATCAAATCAAATTAACAAATATGAGGACTAAATTGAGATTCATACAATAATTTGACACATGTCACCATATTAGATTGACACGTGGCACACTACAAACCTGACACGTGGCATAAATATTTTAAAAAAATTTAAAAAATTTAAAAAAAATTCAAAAAATTCAAAAAAACGAGAAGTTGACACGTGACACCTACTTAACGGTGTTAGCTCTCTACTGACGGAATATACCTACTTGATACTAATTTACAAAGATGAGGACCTAATTGAAACTAATAAAAATACGAGGACCAAATTGAGATTTTACTACAAAAACGAGAAATATTTTAACCTAAAATTTATTAGGCACTTAAAACATAATTAAGTCAAATTATTACTGATGTTATTATTTTTATTAATATTGTTATTGTTGTGACTAGTAATTAAGTAAAATGAGTAAATATAAGTTTCAAATCTCACATAGAATGAAAGTGATTAAGGTGACTAGTGTATAAGTAAAATGACATATCAAATATCATGGGAAGATATTGTTATAATTCAATTGAGACATGTTAACAAAAATTGGGACTAAATTGAAAAAAAATAACAAATATAGGAACCAAATTGAATATAGAATATTGACTTTGACATATGACACGTTGTTGTTGTATTGGCACGTGGACATTTAAAAAAAATTAAAAAAAAAACTAAAACAAAAAAACCACAAACACGTGACAGTCAGTGTTCACAACCGTTAATGATTTAAACAGTGTTAGTAAAAAAGGACCCAATTGAACAAAATTGACGAAAATTGAAACCTATTTGAACACAACATCAAAATTATGACTTATTTGACAAAACTTGACAAAAATTGGGACTAAAAAATATTTTAACAAAAAAAAACATATTTAACCCAAAAAGATTACTCTCCTTCATTATATCATATATCATCTACGTTGTCATTATCATGATGTAGATAAAGAAGAAAAAAAGAGAGAACATGTGGTGGAAAAAATTCTTCAAAACATATTTCATGTTTTACAAAATTTATTCTAATGATTTTGTTCCCATAAAATAGTTTCGAACGTTTTTCATATGTTTTGAAAACTTTATTCTAAAAATTATGTTAAAAAAAACCCATTTTAAAATGCATTTTACGTGTTACAACTTGTTTTAGAAATTACGGAAATATTTTCCCATACTTCCAAAACATGTAATTCCAATTTTTTATTTTTATATATAAATATTCTCTTTTAAAATAGACATATTTACCAGGTCTAAAAATAGACAATATTTAATATAGTAAATATTTGCTTAAGTTCACTTTTTGATTTTGAAAGTTTGATGTAGACTTAATTAGAATGCGAATTTATGAGATTTTAATAGTCATATTACAATATGAAATATTAGGAGTCATATAATATAATTATAGTATGAAATATTATGAATGTTGAAAAAAATTAAAAAATTATTAAAATATGAAAGATATAAGATATATGACAGATGTAAGAGATATGTTACAAAAAGAGGAATTTGTTATTTTATTTGATATAACAAAATATAAAATCAAATAAAATTACGAGATTAATTCTAAAAATAAATTTACAAAATTATTTATCCTATAAAATTTTTCTTTCCAAAGATTTAGGTAAGATACGAATTTAACAGAATTTTATCTCATTGAATTTAATAATAGCATATAGCTTATATTCTATATTTTCTATTTGTATTAACTCAACTTTTTTTTATATTTTGTTTGGCACCGCTATATAATTGGGCCGAAGGCCCAAATACAAAAATAACTTAACCGGCACATACATATATTCAATCCTTTCGCGGCAATTAGTTTTGGGTCTTTCTTCCTGCACCTCCAAAATTTCTTCTACACCTCCAAATTTTTTTTAAATTCCCAAAAAACCCTTTGACCATTTAAGAAAATCCGCAAACACCACACCCCCAAAATTATGTGGATTTCCGAAAGTCAAAATATATCACCGGAAGTCGATTTTCGGAAGTCAAAAATACCTCCGGAAGTCAAAAATCATCACCGGAAGTTGACTTCCGGAAGTCAAAAAAAAATTTCGGAAGTCAACTTCCGGAAGTTAAAAAATATTTGACTTCCGGGAAGTCAAAGAAAAATTCTTCGACTTCCGTAAGGTAAAATTTTTTTTTTTTAACATTTTTAATTCATTTTAGAATTTGTATTTTTTAACTTTAAATAATATTAAATAAATATAAATATAAAAATATAAATATAAACATTAAATAAATATAAATATAAAAATAAAAATAAGTAAAATTAAAATAATATTAAACTTTAAATTAAAAA
>Ga0214544_1009955_pt1 | contig 14428 bp, 13 predicted proteins | sample CNSS3metaG_FD_160074 | JGI IMG/M metagenome (GOLD analysis project Ga0214544, IMG submission 160074) | Root nodule microbial communities from cowpea collected in UCLA plant growth center, Los Angeles, California, USA - CNSS3 | ecosystem: Host-associated > Plants > Roots > Nodule | place: USA...
AACACGTGGCACAACTGTAACTTGACACATAGACCATTGTTTTGAAATTAAAAAAAAATTAAAAAAATTAAAAAGAAAAATTAAAAAAAATTTAAAAAAAATAAAAAAAAAAATCAAAAAAACTGACACGTGGTATGTACTATTTAAAAACATTAACTATTTAAATACCGTTAGTTAAAAAGACTAAATTAACCATAATTTAATAAAAATGAAGACGTAACTAAATATAAAAAAAAAAGATCCAAATTAAATAAAATCAATAAAAATAGGACCAAATATATATTTAAGCCTTCTGTTTATTTTAGAGACAGTTAGAGTGTTTGGGCCATGTGCAGCCCAGCCCACACGAGAAACCGATTCTTGACGCGCTTGATACTAAAGAGCCCACAGTGTGCGCATTGAGGGAATAGTTTCGTCTCAGAGGAGAAAGATCTTCTCCCACCCTTGTGCTCAAGTAAGGTTTTCTCCTCAATTTGTGTTCTGCTGCTTCATTTCGTTCCTTTGGTTCTTGCGGGAGAAAGAATTTGGTAAGCAAGAGATTTTTGTCTTTGTTTTTCTCCAACTTCTCGATTTAGACCGCAGAACTCCGATTTTTTTAACCTACTATGAAAATTAACCCTTAGTTTTTTACAAATTGCATCTGAGAAGTAGCGCAATCTGCAGAGTTTGTTTTTATTTTTATTATTATCATCGTCAAGAATCTCTCCTTTTGTTATGGTTTGTATTATTATTATTATGTTGAATAATCTGTAATGTTTTGTCAGTTATCTCTAGATGTAAAGCAGGGTTTGCGTGTTTTTCTTTGCCCATTTCTCGAGTTCGTTAGGTTTACTTAGTATGGTTTTTTACAGTTTTTTGTTTTGTTTTCTTTGCAGGAGCAAGAAGCTGGTTTGGTGTTTCTTTTTGTTTCACCTTTTATGAATTCCTGAATTTTGAAGGGTTTTAGGGTTTTACAACATGTTAGGTTCATTACCTATATTGCCTCTCCCTGCACCTCCTGCTGATGGAAATCTAGGTCCTCTTCCTGAGTCTCAAGTGTCTGAGGAGAGAACTTTCAATGAGGAGCAGAACAAATCAAATTCAGCTTCTGTTCCAGTGCCAGCAACAGTTGCAACCCACACAAGAACCATTGGAATTATACACCCTCCTCCAGATATTAGGACCATTGTTGATAAAACGTCCCAGTTTGTGGCTAAAAATGGTCCAGAATTCGAAAAGAGGATTATTGCAAATAACACGGGCAATGTCAAGTTCAATTTCCTTAACTCATCAGATCCCTATCATGCATATTATCAACATCGGTTGGCTGAATTTCGGGCTCAGAATCAATCATCAGGGCAGCAAACTCCTTCCCAGCCTACTGACTCGGCTGTTCCTGAGTCAGCTCCAACTGCCCCTATCCCTGATAGTAATGGCATAGCAGCAGTAGAAAAGCTCGATGTTTCTGCCCAGTTTAAACCTGTTAGGAAAGTACTTGAACCCCCAGAAGCAGAACAGTATACTGTCCGGCTTCCTGAAGGAATTACAGGTGAAGAGCTGGATATTATAAAGCTTACAGCACAATTTGTGGCTCGAAATGGGAAATCTTTTTTAACAGGGTTGACAAGTAGGGAAGTCAATAATCCCCAGTTCCACTTTTTGAAGCCGACCCACAGCATGTTCACGTTTTTTACTTCCCTTGCGGATGCATATTCGAAGGTTTTGATGCCTCCAAAGGGATTGACAGAGAAGCTGAAGAAGAGTGTGTCTGATATGACTACTGTCCTTGAAAGGTGTGTGAATAGGCTGGAATGGGAGCGTTCACAAGAGCAAGCTAGACAAAAGGCAGAGGATGAGATAGAACAGGAAAGAATACAAATGGCTATGATTGATTGGCATGATTTTGTGGTGGTTGAAACAATAGATTTTGTTGATGAGGAGGATGAAGAATTACCTCCTCCAATGACCATTGAGGTGGTTATAAGGAGAAGCAAGGTGTCAGCCACGGAAGATGATACTGTTGAGCCTGAGAAGGAGGTTGAAATGGAAATGGACGAGGAAGAGGCTCAGCTTGTTGAAGAGGGCATGAGAGCTGCTAGTTTGGAAGACCCAGATGACGGGAAGCAAAATGAAGTCAGAGTTACTGAAGACCCTGAACCACCAATGAGAATTGTTAAAAACTGGAAGAGACCCGAGGAGAGGATTCCCGCAGAAAGAGATTCAGCCAAGTTCGTTGTTTCTCCTATCACTGGTGAGCTAATTCCTATTAGCGAAATGTCAGAACATATGCGAATTTCTCTCATTGATCCCAAGTACAAAGAACAAAAAGAAAGGATGTTTGCCAAAATTCGAGAGACAACTTTGGCTGCGGATGATGAAATTTCAAGAAACATAGTTGGACTTGCCCGGACCCGTCCTGATATATTTGGTACCACCGAAGAGGAGGTCTCCAATGCTGTCAAGGCAGAGATTGAGAAGATAAATGACGAGCAACCTAAGCAGGTTATATGGGATGGTCACACTGGTAGTATTGGGCGTACTGCAAACCAAGCCATGTCACAGAATATTGGAAATGAGGACCAAAATGATACATCTAATAATGAAGCCAAGAACCTTCTTGGTCCTGCTGCACCTCCTCCAAGACCTGGTATGCCTTCGGTTCGTCCACTTCCGCCACCACCTGGATTGGCTTTAAATCTTCCTCGTGGTCCTGTCCAGTATTCTGTTCCTCATAGTGGTGCTCTTCCAATTCCTCCACCCAGGCCACCTGTCATTCCGATGATGCCATCTGTTCGGCCAGCTCCTCCCCCTCCAATGCAGATGACTTCTGGACAGCAGTCAATTATGGCTGGCCAACCGCCCCCAATGCCTCCAATGCACCTGAATAACCAAGGATTTCAAATACCTCCACCACCAGGATCCCAATTTACTCCTGTTCCAGTTCCCCGACCTTATGTTCCTCTTCCTGTTCCAGCATCAGTTATGCCTATGATGCATCCACCACCCTTGCCACAAGGAGTGCCACCACCGCCACCACCAGAAGAGGCTCCTCCCCCACTCCCAGAAGAACCGGAACCAAAGAGGCAGAAGCTTGACGATTCTGCTCTGATCCCTGAAGATCAATTTCTGGCGCAACATCCTGTATGGATCGACCCAGTTAACAATTATTATTTTGTTAAATGTTTATATAGCATTATATGTAGCGTTAGTGCTATTTTATCTATCCTAACTGGCAGTTTGGTTTATTGACTGTAGGGACCTGTTCGTATCTTGGTATCTGTTCCTAATGTTGATGAAGGAAATCTCAAGGGACAAGTTCTGGAAATTACAGTGCAATCTTTGTCTGAAACCGTTGGTAGTTTGAAGGAAAAAATTGCCGGGGAGATTCAGCTCCCTGCTAATAAGCAGAAATTGAGTGGAAAACCAGGCTTTCTCAAGGATAACATATCACTTGCCCATTACAATCTTGGTGGAGGTGAAACACTTGCTCTCACCTTAAGAGAGCGTGGTGGTAGAAAGAGATGAGCTTGTCGCTTGCATGTCGGATGAAGAAGGTTGTTGTAATCTTGGCCTTATTGTAAGGCATATGGACTCTTATAGTATTGATAGACTACATGACTTAATTTCATGAATTATATGTTGAATACATTAGTTTTATTGTATTTTTGAGACATCTTGAAGTATTTACTGCTTTCTGGAAGACTGATGTTAATTCTGGAATACAGATTTTGGCACCTTGGCGCTTCTCTCTTGAGGGAATGGGAAGTAGTGGAGTTCCTTTATCTAATATGCTCTATTCAAATTATTTGCATCACTGATTATTGCTTTCTTTTGTATTTCAGTTTAGTATTTTTTTAATTGAGAAGTTTCTTTTGCTGTCAGAGAGGGATTATTTACATATTGACTTTTTGTTTGTTTTTTTCATTTTCAGTATTGCAATAATCAACGTGAAGTGATGATTTAGTGTTTTCTTTTTCTTTTCCTTTTGTCTTCTTCCTAGTGTTTAGGTTTTTGTCATATGTTGGATATTTTCTCGTACAACGACACTGTTGGACAGTTGGTTAGAGAGGCGTTGGTTGCCGAGAGCTTATGTACCTTTAGCTGGGGTATCTTGTTTGGGTTCTAGTCAAAAGGTTGTTTTATTTTGTTGTTTATGTCCTTAACCTAGATTATTTCTTGCAGTTGTTGGTTGGGATGGTTGTTTTTTGATTTGGTTGTTTTGTCACAACAGAAGTTCTACTTGGAGTTGTGGGAAGGGCTGTGCAGCTTAGCCTGATGTGTTTTTGAATGAGATGATGCGCAGGTAGAATGGTGAACAATCTTTTCTGTGCTGTTGTGATCTTTCACTTTTTATCTTGTAAGTTTTGTGCTGATGGCAGTTTCTGCCTGCCAATTTATTGCAGAATGGACCAGGTTTGGTATTTTAAAGAAGGCACCGATTCTCGTATTCTTTTTTGGGATATGTTAGGAAACTTTCTGATTAAGTTAACTTGCCTCTGTATGATTAAGATTATCTGGTCATCCTTATTCTGCCATTGTGCATTTGTTTCTTCCTTCTTTTTACCCCCATCCTCCCCTATTGGCCTGAATTTTACGTGTTTTTGTGAGATTGTTAGTATCCCCTCATCGGAGCCCTATGTTTGACTCTCGACAGACTCACAAGTTGCAAACTGGTAAGCTTGCTTGCAAGACGCTCCCGGGGAACGGCATTGATGTATAAAAGATATTGAATTTGACTTCTGTTTCTATTTACACTGGGAATTGTGATCTCTTACAAAACCTTATGATGCACCCTTTCTGTAGTCTTACCAGATTCCAACTACTCTAAGAAACACGTCATTATTGATACATAAGCGCCGAATAACGTTCCATTTGCCGTGAGTGAGATGATCATTGTTGATAAAAACATGTATGCAATATCAAACTATGCGTATTATCTATTTCTATTAGACTATAGATTTATGATTTAAAAAATAATCAAAAAGGTGAGTAAGATTAGAGATAGATAGTTTCTTTCTGTTTTAAATATAAGTTTTGTAGTTGTAAAAACCCACTTATATTTCCCGCCACATTTGCTTTGGATTTTCTTTTTTGTAAGTTGAGTCCATTTACTATCTTAATAAGTTATTTAATTAAAAAAATTATTAAATTAGTAAGACATTTACTATGGAAATATTTTACCACAAGGGAACCAAGCGAAGTATTTTCGTACTAGAATAAACTTCCATCTTGGGTATCCGAATTTAATATTTGTGGATTAAAAAATAAATAAAAACTATTTAAGACGGAATTTATTTCAAGTTAAGTGTTAATCAATGCTAGCAAGGGAATCTTTAATCATTAATTTGTGAATAAAAGAAAACGGTCGACAATTGTTTTCTGCTATTTTTGTGATTTTTTATATTTATTTTTTTGGTATTACACACATCTTGATTATAAATCATGCATAGGATAACTAAAAATTTATAAATCTGATAATATTACAAAACATGAACGAACAAACAATAAGACCTAATCTTCTTGAAGCTGTTTGGAAATATGGAAAGTGTTTGGGAATTGAATTACTCAATCCCTTTTCACTTGTATCAATTAGTTTCTTGGCATTGTGCTGGCTCCACTCATCTTCAGCTTCATCATGAACCCAATTTGAAGTGTTTAAATTTTTAAAATGCAGATATTAGAAAGGTAAGAACAAATATAAATAAGTAATCAGGGCTACACAAGAAGATAATGTTTGGCAACTCACCTTTTTAAAGTACAAAGTAGTTTCTTTGGCAATGTCTTGAGGGAGAGGAATGCACTCAACCATACAATGCCTTCGTGGCTGGGCCAATCCCATCACTGTCTCAATAAACACGACCTCCTTTCCTTGCTTTGCGAACATCATAACTAGGCACTTTTTAAAATTTTGAATTTCTGTCCACACATCTTCGTGCACAGTTCGTGTAGCAGATTCATGCTGATAAAAGGAAAAGACAAAGTAATAAGGTTAAAATTCCATCAAAATAAGATAGTACTAAATAAGCAATAACTTGTGGTTTCAACTCTTAAAAAACCGACAGTAGTAGAAATTAAAAGTCACCTGACTTGGTAAAATGCAGCAATGACCAGGAACCACGGGTTGCCACTGTGACAACATAAGATATGTGAAATTTGCGATTGAAACAACAAGATGCATAGGTCGATTTGGATTTTCTAAACAAAAGAGGCAGCGTTCTTGCTGAGTCAAGAATCGATTAGTCTTTTTTTTGGTCTTTCTACTCTTTCTGCTTGGACCATCCTCAAAATCATATTCATTATCAGCCTTGGTGGAAATGCTAAATTTCTTGTTCTGCATTATATTGCGAACAAGATGCATATCAGCATCAGGTATCTTTTGCATAGCATACCTTAAAAAGTAAAACATAGCCAATAAAAGCATTATCAATAACGAAATATTACAAAGATAAATAAAGTTGTATAGACCACAAATAATAGTGTAACACATCAAACATGATTACAAACAAATACATAGAACTCTAAGAGCCAAATACCTGTTAGAACGACCATTTGATCTGATTGGATGATCTTCAATTTCATGTTTTTGTATTCATAACTTTTGCTTCTTGCTGCCCACCAAACAAAATAAAAAACAGACAATTAAATCAAAATAATCAACAAACTAGAAGGATATGTTTCTGTAAATGAAAGATAAATGCAATATGTTGAATATTAGTTTGTTCTGACTATATGTAATATGGTGGAGGGTGGGAAAAACACAATGCACTGGTTTAAACTGCAAAGACTATAAGATGCAACCAATCTAGAAAAGATACCATATCCTATTATTTTATGTTTTACCATCAATTTTTCAGCTTCTTCATGCTCTCCCTTCAAACGAAGTTGCATAGCCTTAGCTGCCAATTGATTTGCACTCATCCCAGTCTTGACTTGAGCACTTCTTTCCAAAAGAGAGCCATCAGAATTATTACTCATCCTGCATAAAGCTTCCATCATTGGAAAACTTAGTTAGGCTAGATACTGCGGCAAAGATTAGCCCAACACCCTCAGCTACCACGTTTTGGTGGCTCTTTCGCTTTCCCCAATGCAAAGAATCTTGAACTTTAGGTTTTCTCATTTCATGGTGGCAAACAGAAACATCCTTTAAATAGTCCTGCTACCATTTCATTAATAGAGTATATTTCAGAATTCCAGAAAAATGTTATTAACACCAAAATATTTATTGGACATAAAACAAGTTGAAGGAACAAGAAAGAAACGTTAAAACCGTTCAATTCTGTCATCAAAGTTCCATTGTAGGAGCCCTTCGACCGTGCCTATCAGAAACTGGTAAATTTTCTTTATGTGCTCGAGCAAGAGTGGCTGCATTAGATGCAACATCTCAATCTTCGTTTACCAGTGCTACACATATTGAATCTTAATTTTAAAACTGTTTGCAATATTTAAATAAAGACTTAATTCAAATTTAAAAACAGTTACCTTAAATTACATGTATGAATTACTTGTATGATGTTAATACAAAGGTTTTTGTTATATTTAAAATAAATAAATATTAATTTAAAAATATTTTAATGGGATTTATGCAACAATTTTAATAATGAAATTTCAAACATTTTTTTCTGACCAAGAAGTTAAAAGAAAATGAAAAGGTTGCACTTTTTGCTGACTGTTGAATCTCTTGTGTTGAACATTAAAATGATGATATGAAAAGATACCACAAATAGCAGAACTGACCTCATTCTCTTTTCTAGCAGTACAATCATCATCTTGATTGAAGCCATAAGAAATCGAGTCCAGATAAACTATTTGATAGGATTCCAATAAAAGATTTACACCATACTTCATTTCGGTAACCGGGTGAATCACTTGTTTAAGGCATGTGCATTTTTATGAATGAATTTGATAAGTGTTCCTCTGTAATGGTGTGAGACTGAGCTACATTGGTCCTGCAACCATTATTTTGGCTGAAGGAGAAGTTTCCATAAGCTACTGTAATTTCCTTTCATGTTCAATAACTTGTTTTTGACCATTGTCCACCACGTTCTGTCACTGAAACTGTGTTCCATTCCTAGAACTCTTTCATGTGATAGCTCATTATTATGTTGTGTATATATCTCTTTATTTCCAGCACTGGCAAAGTTGTAACTCAGTTTATTTATATCTGCTTCAGATAGGATATCATATTTTGATCTGATTACTTCATGAAGCCAGAAACCGAGTGTATGGTCATGGAGGAGGTTGCATTTTTAACTCTGGAACTTAACAAGTTTTGTGGGTTTGCGAGTATTCATATGTTTAGGTTGTTCAACTTTCTCTTTCATAACACCTGGTTTCTCATGTCAAATGGGAAGCGGTTAATCTATCTTCCACAGTTATATAACACAAATGATATGATTTCTCTTACGAAACTGATTTTAAACGCTCAAGTAATCTTTATTCAGATAGCAGAAGAATACAGAGAAAAGGTTAAATGATAGTGTTTATATTTTTCCCAAGTCCCACATCGAACGATTTCAAAGGAGAAGTGGGCTGCTTACACTATAAGACGAAGGTTGGTTCTCTTGTATTACTCACGGAGCCGTGTGATAAGCACAAAGCGAACTATTCTTTCGCCTTTTACTAAAGAATACCGTGTGCTTGTCACTCTAAGCGGCATACGCCAATTTTTGAAAGGACTTTCCTTTAGGAAAGTTCTGCAGTTCTAGTCTAAATTTTTTTGTGTTGTTTATAGGAAAATTCTGCAATTTTTGTCTAAGTACTTTCTTTGCTTTAAAAGTAAATTTAAAACAATTATTTTTAAAGTATAAAATATCTTGTCTGCTTTGGAAGTAAATTTTGAGATTAATATTAATAATAATTTAATAAAACTAATTTAATATACACTGTTATAAATAAAAGTTTATTTGGTGGTTAGATTTAATTTATTAGAGACCAAGTTGCTGTGCTTCAGTAAAAAGTATTAGATAACGGTGATATTTTATCATTCTAAAGATTGAATTTTATCATTCTAATGATTGAAAAATTTGGAATTCAACTGTTTTAGGAAATTTAAAATTTTACCAAGGAAATCTTATATCAGAAATTCTGTATCCGCATTGATTTATATCTCAGAACAACGAATTTTTAAGCATACTATAAAAGTTAACCCTAATTTTGTTCAAATTGCATCTGAGAAATAGCGCAATCTGCGACGTACTATTCTAAGGAATTTGATGCTTGTTATTATTGTAGAAATTAAATGTTAATGAAGGCCTGGCCACTTAAGAGAAATATGAGCTTAGGATTACATTGTCGAGAAAACAAAAGTGTTGACATGTTCTTAATCCGAATTATACAGGAAAAAAAGTAATTGGATGGCTACAATCCATGATTCCTAAACAAAAACTGTACTAGATTGCTTTCAGCAAATGCCCACAGGGACAGGATTATATTGCTTTGATAAGTGGAAGTGCTATATTCCATTACCTGCATTGATATTTTGGTTAGACAAGAACATAATTTATCGTCAATTTCTTTGGAAATAACAAGCAGTTTCCCACCTCTGCAGATAACAAAAACCAGCTTGGATAAGATATCTGACTGTTAAGTCTTCAGAGACATCTATCAATTGTGCACACCACAATACTACTGCAATCTTAAATTTTTTTTTTACCACTACACAACCGTTGCATAAAACTGAAGATCATCAACACAATCAATACATGACAACTATCAATTTTCCTTACTGTAAAACTGAATATTCTGATGTATTGTTTACTCAGAAATCAAACTCCAGAGACGAACACAACCGTCCTCCCCTGAACTGACCACTCTATCATGATGGATAAAAGTTAATCCGTATACTCCACCTAAATGAGCACCCTTTATGGTTCTGCGGCTTGATGCTGGTTTTCCAACTTCATATATAATCACACGTGTCAAGTGAACCAGTAGCTACCAGTGTGCTATCAAGTGACCAAGCTAGATTGTTAATACGTGCAGTGTTAAACATGTAATTAAGCTTCACCTGAAAGATAAAATTTTCAGTCAAATGCCATCTCATGAAGAATTTCTTTGGTCAAAACAACTAAGCATTTCAGTAGCTATTACAGTATTTATCATACATGAAGCACACAAACTTCAAGAAATGAGCCGCGTCTGTGTTGGAAATTGCGTCGGTAATTCGAAGTTTGTTGTGTTTTTGTCAGTGAGGAGGCACGATCATCAAAACCTATGCTGTATCAGATTTTGTTATTTTATGGTCCCGTTTTACATCATTAATTGTGTGTGGATATATCCGGGGTAGTACGTTTACATCATTAATTGTGTGTGGATATATCCGGGGTAGTACGTTCAATGCTTAAACGTTAAGGTTATTGAACTTTCTTACAATTATCCTAATTTACAGAACATGTACATTACCACATTCATTTAATGAATGTCTTCTTTCCTATCCCAACATTGGAAATACAGTTATAAACAGTAGTGGGGAAGCCAAATATAACATTCAAAAACATGAAGAGGTTCTTCATTTCGTCATAGATCTGAGTAAATAAGTTTAACTTTCCCTTAAGCAAATCAAGTATTACGACCACTCAAATGTTTCATCAGTGCTGCTCCTTACAGAATCAAGTTTAACAAAAACATACTTGAAATTCAGATGCACTCATCATGATGGGTAAAGCAAGAATGCTACTACAATCAAAAAGATAGAGAGTCACCTATTTCAAAGAGGAAAAGATAGTGTATGGGATGAAACAAAGTCTAATGTTACCTCTTTGAAAGCACGGTCCCATACAACAGCTTCACGATTCAAATCAGCTGATGTAAACATGGTAACGTCTGGAGAGTATTTGATTACGATGATCGCGCCTCGGTGCTTCTCGAGTACAGTCTGTTCAGTAATTGTATCCCCTGAGACTGAATAGATGCGCAATTTGCCGTCTTGCCCTCCCACAATTGCTTCAATGCCATCAGGTGAAAGAGCAGCCGTGGTCACAATAAAGTCCAGCTTTACAGTGGAAAGAACTTTTGCACCGTTTAGTAAGACAACTCCAGATTCAACTGCAACGATGGCAAGCTCAGGGTGGTCAAGTGCAAGGCTCAAATCCTTAGGTTGACTTCCAACATCAACAGTTTCAGCAAGACCTAAATTATCCCCTTCAAGAGGAACTCTGTATACCTACATTTAATACAGACAAGTTTAATCACTATCTACTGAAGCCTAAAAAAATCTTTAGTTTGGAATAAAAGCAAGGTCAATGTTCGTTAAATCTTATGAGGAAGTAAAAGAAACAATTGACTTTTCACAAGATTGAAAACCCAATTATAATCTGCTACCCCGGTGGACCAAGTTATAAAATCAAGAATTAAACAAATTTGCTTCAACTATTTTTGAGTGAAAGAGGAATAATGATAAGGAGTTCGATTTTACAGTAAGCATTAAAAAAAATTATCAACGATGCAAAAGGGTGCCTTGTAGACTGAATAATTTGACTAACAACCAAGCATAGATTAAGAATTCAACTCAAAGATGTGGGGTTGTGAATATCAGGTCCAAACAGTAGTTTAAAATGACCAAGAAAGTAAAATCAAGCAACGAGAGAGACATTTCATATGTTGCAAGCCTTGCTCAGAAAAAGATGATCACTCATTTTTCTATATGTTTCTATGTTATAAAATGGCCACCCAGAAACGAAATGGACTATTAACTGCTATCTTTTTTTAATAAAAAGCTGAACTTTATTCTTTTTATGCACTCTGTTCCAATATGGAAACAAAAGTTATGAATTGTCAATAATGATTCAAGACTCAAAGATAATTCATACGGAACTTACAATGAAAGGCACTATTTAGCTACATGGCTTCACAAATCTTCACCAACAAAATATTTGTTAAACAGTAAACACCGTTAATAGAGTTGCAAAAGTCAGAGGCCTAGATCTGAAATCATCGCAGATGTAAGTTCAATCTCTAATACTGGAATCGACATAGTTTGATTTTGCATGTACATTCAGGATAAACATAAGCAAAACTGACTTCATGGTGTGGTGACTAGCCTACTATCAATCAGAAATATTATACTACATTTCTCTAGAAACAATTCCACAATCATCGTATATTTCAAACGTGGAGCTTCAGTGTTTGCAATGACGAAATAGATGAACCACATATGTCTCTGTATAAAGATAAACCATAAAGGAATGATGTCACATGTCAATCAGTTACCTTGTTGTCAAATCCAGAAGCAATAACACCATCTTCCCCAGCTACCAACAATTTGATTAATCCGAATTGTTTATTGTCAACCTTGCCAGCGTATCCCTTGCCTGGAATCCATCTAATGATCACTCCATCATAGCTGCTGGTCAAAAGCATCTTTTCACTTTTTTTGAGAAGAGTCAAAATGGTGACATTTTTCATGTGACCACATATTGACAACGGGCTTTTATCTAAATCCTTAGCAGAATATAAATTGGTCCTGCCACCAAGAGATATAGTAAGCAGAAAATCATTCAGCCAAAGAGATGTAGCATATCAACCACCTCAATTGAGCTACAGAAATTCCACTAAGATATCAAGAAAATAGTAAAATCATTTATTTTTCTTTCCCAGTGGGCTGTTTAGCTTGTTATAATGGAAATGGAAGCACCAAGCGAGCAAGTCCATATATCTGCTTAGTGTACAACCTTTTCCATGGGGATTTATTTCTAAGACAAAAAATAAAAAGAAAAAAAATGAAAAGTTTTGTTAAAATTACTTTATACACAACTTAAACAAATTAGAGAAACTATAAAGAGATAGTTTCTACAAATTAGCTTGTGCATAAAACAATTTTAAAATTAAGGAAAAGTTCATTTCCAGTTTTCTTCCTAATTTTCTCTCATAAAATCCTCGTAGAGAAATTCGTCAAAACAAGACCTATGTTTTATTACCATATCATTTTAATTTAATCACAATTAGATGCATCTCATTCACTTTATCCTATAGAAATCAAAACGAAAGATACTATTGAATTAAAGTATAATGCAAAACTCACAATAATTTAGATGGAAGTTACCTACCTCCTGGGTTGGAGAATCTACAAGTAATGCAACTGGTGACTTGATGACCCTTTGTTGGAAGGGGGAGCTTAGAAGGCCTCAGTTAGCATATCTCCTTCAACAAAAGCTGTGTCCAAACAAAACTCCAAGCCTTTAGCACTTGATTGCAATTACTCTTCATGGATATTCATCTTTGCTTTGTGGACTACAGATTCACCTCTCTGATATAGATCTAGTTCAATGCTTGACAGGATTTGGAGAGTCCAGGCTATCCCTGAAAATACGTATTTTGGAAATAACAGAATCTCACTGCATATTTACTGAAACCCAATATAGAATTCATGCCAACACCAATTCATCAGAAGGCTCAAAATCTCCCAACAACTTTTCCGACTGACAAACCAATAAAACCAAAGTTTTCCACACATCCTCACAGCAAAATCTCCCACCTACCAAACCACTCAAAACCTTCCCTAGCAACTCAAAATCCCCTTCCTTGCACACCATACCAACGAACTCATTCAAACTGGAGGAACGCGGAACATAGCCTTTAAAAATCATCTCCTCCAAAACCAACCCAGCTTCCTCAAACTGCATACACCGGCAAAGCCCATCAAACAGGGTGCGGTAGGTCACAACATCAGGAACACATTGTCTCCTTGGCATGTCCCGAAACAAATCATCAGCCTCCCTCCACTTCCCCTCTTTACACTGCCAACCAATAACCACATTGTAGCCAAAAACATCAGGCTTCACACCCTCTAATCCATCATCCAAAACCCTATAAGCCGCTTCAAACTTCCCCTCCCTACAAAACTCCCCAATTAACACATTACACGTCACAGAATCCGGCTTTACACCACCACTCTTCATTTCCTCCAAAACCCTGAACCCTATATCCTTCTTCCCCCCTTTTAAAAACCCTGAAACCAAAGTGTTGTACACCACAGCATCAAGCTTCAAATTGTTCCTCACCATCTCATCTTTCAGCCTAACCGCGGAATCAAAATCGCCCACCTCGCAAACAGCTTTAATCAAATTAGTGTACACAAAAGCATTAGGCTTAATTTTAAAAACCCTCTCCATCTCTTCCTTCACCTTGAACGCCTTGGGAAGGTGCAATTGAGGGCTTTTGCACAGCAAGTTAATCAGAGTTCCGAACGTAATTTGATTCGGACGAACGCCTCGCCTACGCATTTCGTTGAACAGCTTCCACGCCCGATCGCGGTCGTCGGTTAGAGAACAACCGTGGATGAGGATGTTGTAGGAGCATGCGTCGGGACCGCGAAAGCGGGGGAGGTGCGGCAGGAGGCGCGTGAATGAGGCGAAGTCGCGGCAGGAGAGCAGCGCGTGGAGTAGGGAGTTGAAGGAGCGGAGGGAGGGGGAGGGAATGGAGAGGAAGGTGCGGAGGGCGCGCGATGGGAGGC
>Ga0214544_1009959_pt1 | contig 14420 bp, 9 predicted proteins | sample CNSS3metaG_FD_160074 | JGI IMG/M metagenome (GOLD analysis project Ga0214544, IMG submission 160074) | Root nodule microbial communities from cowpea collected in UCLA plant growth center, Los Angeles, California, USA - CNSS3 | ecosystem: Host-associated > Plants > Roots > Nodule | place: USA...
ATAGTTGTTGTCTATACTCACTCCATTTTATGTTAAGTGATTTGAATATATATGTCACATGAGCATCAGATTCCACTAGAAACTTAGCCTTCAAAATTATTACACAACTAGTTTAACAACAATTGAAATATAACAAGAATCAAAACATATAAAAGAAATTATATATATCACTTTGTTGATAAACTCCTTTTTGAAGGTGTTCTAATAGGTACTTTTTGTAAATACAATGCAATAATTGTGTCTCATTTGTTTTTAATGATGATGCCAATGATTTTTTTTTGTATGGGGATACTAACAGACTGCAAAAAATTTTCCTAAGCATCATAAGGGTCAACTAGATGTTAAAAATTCTAATATTAATATTGGTGGTGTACTGGACTTGGCATCTAAGCAAACCAAATGATTTGTTAAGGAGAGAAATAACAAATGCTAAAACTGCGAAGCCAGACATCCCTTCGATGAAAAGGAGAAAATGTGTCTTTGAATCTGTTGGTTTACATAAATGCTCTACAATCGAGAAGCAACATAAGATACCATCAAAACAATTTGGAAAGACAATAGAGAGCAAACTGCTTTCGTCTAGTGATTTTGTGTGCTCTAAGGGTTCTCTGTATGAATCACATACGCAAACCCGTATATCAAAAAGTGTTGTTGCTTGTTCATTGGAGAATGTTATGACAAATAACAAACATATTATTGAACCTTTCAAATGTCCAACAACCAAACGGAAAGATACATGTGGCTTAAAGGTTGGTGGGAATTTCTTCGAAATATCATAAGTTTAGTATTGTTTGTTGTACCTTCATGTTCATTTAAGTATATTTCATGAATTGGATGAAAAAAATGAATTTAATTAGAATGCAACAACAATGTAAAGGTTTTTTAAACTCATTCTAAAGGAGAAGGCAAATATGAAGAATTATTTCTCATTGCTTATAATTATTTGTACATCAACATTTTAGAGCCAAGTATATGGAATGAAAGGGGAAATAAATCTCCCTAATAAAGACAACAAGAAACGAAGTAGTCTCCCAAGGAAGACAGTAATAAAAAAACAAATTCCTACCTAAAATATATAGCATTAAATCCAAAAAATATTAAAATCATAATTATACAAATTTTAGAAGTTTCTATAGAATCTAGGTGACTCTGGGGTATCTTCCAAAACATTTCATTATAGGTTGTGACATGTTTAAGTTTAAGATGATTTTTAATTGGTTGACAATGTAATAATATATGATGTGGTAAAAACTGTAAAAGGTTTGCTTTCTGTATGTTCTTGCTTACTCAACCCTTAAGGATTGTTATTGTTAGATATGAACCATTATTAGTCAATGGCATTCTCAATTTGCATTTATAATGAATTGGCTAGTTGACATGCGAGAGTTTCTTTGAAAATTTAGTCAAGAATTTCATTTTTGCAACCTTGTCTCTTTAAAACCTTCCACCATAAGACTTGAGTGGCATTGTGCTTTGAAGTAGTTTGGACTTTGGATAATGTTGTAGTGTTTTATGTTATGTAAAATATTTCCTTTTTCATTTTAATTTCAAATTGTCATTAGTGTTTCCCAATTCCCTATTGCATTCTCAATTTGCATTTAGGATGAGTTGGTTGCTTGACATGTGACAATTTCTTTGACAATTTGGTAAAGAATTTGATTGTTGCAATCTTGTCTCTCTAAAACCTTCTTCCACCATAAGGCTTGATGGGCATTGTGCTTTGAAGCACTTTGGACTTCGAATAACGCTATAGTGTTTTATGTTATGTAAAATATTTCCTTGTTCATTATTTCAAATTTTCATTAGTGTTCTCTAATTTCCCTATTATTGTTACTATTTATAGTTTTCTAGCCTAAAATATATTGGTTAATGAACACCCCAATTTTGGGATGTCACGGATAGTTATAAAATGAACGCATTTGATGAAAAAGAATTATCATTGAAAATATACTAAGAAAAAACACTTTTCAATTAATTTAAATTACATAATTCCAAACGTCACTTTGTCAAAAACTTCCAATAACATTTGCGGATAAAAGAAAATTACATAATTTTAGAATCTGATTTAAAACAACTAAATATATTATAAAAACATCCCGAGTTCACCATAGCCTCTCGTCAATCTACTCCAAGCCAAGATTATCTGCAATATCATCTGCTCCCGTATAACACACACGTTATACGATCATCGCACATACAACAAACACACAAACAAACAAATAGGGGTAAACTAACCATTAGAGGTGTCAATTTGGCCCTTAGCCCATGGGCCAGCCCTGGCCCACTCTTCATAAAGCCCCCTTTTAGGAGGCCCCCAAATGAGGGGGCCAAAAAAAAGCCCCAGCCCCCAAAGCCCCCTCTCTAGTGGGTTAGGGCTAGGGCTAAGGTGGGTTAGCCCCTAGAATAATACTACATTAAGCCAGAGTCAAAGATTAAGTTGTGCGACCCGAACGAGCCCAATGACCTGGACGGGCTCGACGACCCGGACGAGCCCAATGACCAGGACGGGCCCGATGACAAGGATAGACCCGACGACCAGGCCGGGCCGGATAACCCGGACATGACAGAAAACACGGACGGGCCCGACGACCAAGATGGGCCCAACGACCATGACAGGCCTGACAACCCAGACATGCCAGACAACACGGACGAGCCTAACGACCCAAACAGGCTCGAAAACCCGGACGGGCCAGACGAGCGAGATGGGCCCTATGACCCAAACGAGCCCAACGATCTGAACGGGCCGACGACCCGAACGGGCCCAACGATTCAAACAGGCCCAATGATCCAGACAGGCCCAACGACCTGAACGGGCCCGACGACTCGTATGGACCCGACGATCCAAACGGACCCGACGACCCAAACAGGCCCAACGACCCGAACGGGCCCAACGAGCCAAACGGGCCCGACGACCCGAACAGGCCCAACGAGCCAAACGGGCCCGACGATCCGAACGGGCCCGAAGACCTAGACGTGCCAAACGACCCGAACGGGCCCGACGACCTGAACGACCTCGACGAACTAGACGGGCCTGATGACCCAGACGTGCCAGATGACCCGAACGGGCCCGACGACCCGAACGGGACTGACGACCCAAATGGGACTGACGACCCAAACGGGCCAAACGACCCGAACGGGCCCGACAACCCAAACAGGCCCGACGACCCAGACGGTCCGACGACCCGAACGGGCCAGACGACCCAAACGGGCTCGATGACTCAAACGGGCCAGACGACCCAGACGGGCCCGACGACCTAGACGTGCCAGACGACCAGAACGGGCCCGACCACCCGAACGGGCTCGACAACCCGAACGAGCCCGACGATCTAAACGGGCCTGACGACCAGAATGCGCTCGACAACTTGGATGGGCCTGATGACCCGTTCGGGTCGTTTGGCATGTCTGGATAATCGGGCCTGTCTGGGTCGTTGGGCCCGTTCGAGTCGTCGATCCCGTCCGGTTCGTCGGGCCCGTTCGAATCATATGGCCCGTCTGGGTGTCGAGCCTGTTCGGGTAGTCGGGCCTGTCCGGGTAGTCGGACTCGTCCGGGTCGTCGGGCTCATCCGGGTCGTCGAGCCCGTCCTGGTTGTCGAGTCCGTCTAGGTCGTCGGACTCGAACGTGTCTTCGGGCCCGTTCGGGTCGTCGGGCCCGTCTGGGTCATAGGGCCCGTTTGGGTCGTCAGGTCCATACAGGTTGTCGGGCCCGTTGGGGTCATTGGGCCTGTCTGGATCATTGGGCCCGTTCGGATCGTCGTGCTCATCCGTGTCGTCGGGCCTGTTCATATCGTTTGTCTCGTCCGGGTTGTTGGCCCTGTCCGGATTGTCGGGCTCGTCTAGGTCGTGTGGCCTGTCTGGGTTGTCGGACATGTTTGTGTCGTCGGTCCCATCTAGGTCGTCAGGCCTGTCTGGGTTGTAGGACCCGTCCGGGTCGTCGGGTCCATACCGGTCGTCGGGCCCGTTCGGGTTGTCGGGCTTGTTTGGGTCATAGGGCCTGTCAGGTTCGTCGAGCCTGTTCGGGTCATTGGGCCCGTCCAGGTCATCGAGCCTGTCCGGGTCGCCGGGCCCTTCCATGTCGTTGGGCCCGTCCGTGTTGTGAGGTTTGTCTTGTATTCGGGCCCGTTTGGGTCGTCGGGCCCGTTCGGGTTGTTGGGCCTGTTTGGATCATTGGGCCCGTTCGAGCCGTCATTCTTGTCGAGGTCGTCGGGCAGGTCCGAGTCGTTAGACCTATTCGGGTCGTCGTGCCTGTCCCACAGATAATAATATATTTTAAAAAATAATATATTTTTCGTGTGGAAGATGAAAGCCCATGGGTTGGCCCTGGCCCATAGGGCTTTTGTAGGGTTTTTGCCCCTGTGGGCTTCTTTGTTGGGGTTTTTTTTTCAATGTGGGCTTTTTTGGCCCTAACCCACATGGGCCAGGGCCAAACCCTATGGGCTGGGCCAAATTGACACCTCTACTAACCATAAATAATGATATTCATAAAAGAAATTCATAAAAAAAATATGTCTAATAATACTCAACGTCGCATTCAAGAAACAATTAACCAAAATAACATCAATCATGCTCAACTAAGCATAACACCACATTCATCTCAATTCCTCTTCACATATAGTAATCATACACAATCTTTGGTTTTCCGCGGCCTCTCACCCCACAACAACATCTAGTTTCCTAGAACAGACGGTTCGATGTATCCTGCTTAATGCAGCTAGACTATCTCCCTTATCCCTCAAGGAATTATGAGTAAAAACGTCGATGCATCGCATATCGAGCACTATACTCGCAACGAGCCGAAATAAGGAGAAATATATTTTCCCTCTCCACTACTTCACTCAAGCCTTTACATGAACAAGAATATAAAATGGTCAAATAAAAGTAGAACCCGTGGCTAGTAACCAAAATATAGAAATCTCCCATAACTCATTTACAAAATGTTGTTCCATCAAAAGTTCCAAAGCACATAAGTATATTCTATTAAAATCGGCCAAAGACCAAAAACGTGTGGTCTGCATGCATTCAAATAAAGAGAGAAAATTAAGGAAAGAAAAATTGTATTCATACGTGGATCCCACCCATGCACCAACCAACATGCTAATCTTGGGAAAACTAGAAAGAAACTTACTGCACCACTTTTACGTGAAAGAGATATGAAAATGAAGAAAGAGAAAAGCTAATACAAGTGTTTATGTGAAAGAGAAATTTCATGTGAAAGCATGGCCTTCCACCATTCAACCCACTGGAACATATCTGGAACATATAAAATGAATAGTACATAGCTGCCCATACGTAAAGCATAATGACACACTATATGTGGTAAAAAGAAACTAAGCTGCCATGAATAAGAGGTGTCCCTTCACGTCCACCATTGCACCAATCAAATCTGAAGTTTGCTATAAATAAATAAAACGTAAGTTTGAGAACTTTAAACCCCAACGAACAAGAAACCTACTACCATGCGTTGCAATCTTCACAAGGATACCTCAAACCAAACCTCATACTTCATACACACCATGGTAAACAACCCCATGAATCATGCACACACCCCAACTATCAAAGCTTCACAAAACTAGAACCCAACCACCATCACGAAAAGTTCCCAGTGGCACAACATTCAAGCATCAAACATTTAAAAGAGAACAAAGAAAGAGTTAAGCTTCCCCTACCTCATGTAGTAGCCTTCACCCTTAGTTCTTCTCTAGGTTACAACCTCCATTTGCCACTTTCTTTCTTCTCTTTTTACCCCAAAACATAAATAACTTAGATTATATATTACACTCTCCACTAATAAACCCTAACGTAATCTTTCTATTAAAATTTTAAGCTTTTGCCGTTTTTATTTTTTCTATAACAGAGGCAGCAACGTTTCTTTAACAAAATAAAAGCTGGTTGCAGGTGCAGCAACAGGAAAACAGAAAGAGGAAGAACCCTCATTTTCAAATACCAAAAGAGGAGAGAAAATTTAAAAAGAATCAGGTTTTGTTTTTTTTTTAGGAAAGCGAAACAGAATAAATGCTGCAACGATTTTGTTTTTAGGAGAAATAAAAGATTCAGATTTTTTTGTGCATGGCAGCAAAGAGAAAGAGAAAAAATAAAACCTGCAGCATGTAGTTTCGCGTATGGAAAACCAATTTGAGGAGAGAGAAACTTTCAATTTATAATTTTCCATGGGCCCCACAACCAATAAAGAATGAAAGAGAAATTAATTAAAACCTCGACAACAAGTCGAAGAGATTCGACCCCTGTAACTGCCGCACAAACAACTACAAGCGCTAGCCACTGAATTAGACACATTCTTGTTATTTTTCACGCACCAACCCTTTATAAACACACATATATATCTTAAATATAATCTTAATAACTAAAAATAAATACAACAATAACATCACTTAAATAATTATTATAAATACAACAATAACTTAAATCACTTAAATAATAATTATTTCATATTTCATAATTAGATAATTTAATTAAATTAAATAAATCAACAATATTAATCAAGTCATTAATTTTTATCATGTGTTTCCCTTTAATTTAATTTTTCCCCGGGTCTTACAGTTAACATTTTTCTTTTCTTTTTTACATCAACTATATACCTAGTGTTGTAATGAACAAAAAATTAGTAATCTTAATTCTCTTTTGAAGTAATAAATTTCCAATCGACACTTGAACAATATAATAAAAAGAATTGAACAATCTCCCATAAGTCTAAGTCAACATCTATCTTAAAAAGAAGAAATTACTTATACATTTATAACATTTCCTAGAACAAATAAACCTTGAAAATTTTTGTTTTTGGAGTGTTACATGGTAATATCCCTCATTCTAAATGATTCCAGTAACAGACAAAAGTTTAAATTATTCACCCTTCTCCACAACATACAAGAAACTTTCACAGTACAGCCAAATCTCAGGACACCAAAAGATCAAATGCAACATATCAAATGTTAAACCATTCATTCATGCACAAGAATATTCATTACACTATTGATTAGATTTAAGAGATAAAATGTGATTACCAGTGAAGGCAGAGGACATCTTGGTTGTCCTTAGAATCAACAATGAAATGCATTGACTTCAAATGAAACAATTACATGCAGATGGTGCTCTCCCGCAGACTAGTTATAAATGAGAGAAATAATAGTAGTCAAATATATAGGATAAAACTAATTTTAACACAAACGAGAAAGCCGACTACATTGCTCTTAAAGTGGAAATATAAAAGGAAATGGAGGAATATTAATGGGCAATATAAATAAGGACTGTATGCTCTATTATTTGAAATATTTTTAACCGATAGAAAGAATGATACTATATCACTACACAGGTTGCAATCCTTATGCAATCCTTAACAGGCAATGATATATTTTCCTCTTATCAGGCAATGATATATTTTCCTCTTATCCTAATTTTCAGGAATTGGGTGTTTGGAAATTATGATATAAATACTTAAAAGTTCAAGATTTGAGGCAGAAGTTTCTTCCCCGTGTCATGTATATATTACAAACAATATACAACATGATAGCTTATGGGTGACAAAGCCCCAATATTGACTTTAGTAACTACTAACAATCTTGGTTTATTGGAAGCTCCACTAACTCAAAACATCAATAGCACATGACAAGAATACATTAATTAATATATATAACTCACAATTTCCTAACTTAATGCATACCTTAATAAATTTAGGGAACCATACCCACATAGATTCATGCCACTTAAACCACATCTCCAGAATAAAGCTTGCAATTTTCAAATTTACTGTATCACTCCCCAATAAACAGAAACAGAGAAATAAGTTTGAATTTTAGTATCAGCATATTAACCAAGAAAAGGAAAAACTGGACTCGTTTAAGTCCTTACACTAACCTGCATCCACTGATGCCCATGCATTTAGGGTCCACAATATCTTCTGGTGTGGCACAAACATTTGTGGAGGCCTTGATGAGAAACTCAACGAAAATTTCAAAGCTATATCAAGTGACAACAATGGTATTAACAACAAATCAACATCTAGTTCGCCACGACATGAAATATACTCTCAAATAATCGCTAATAAAAAGTAGTTTTTTGGTAGTGATTCTTAAATATGTAGGTAGCTAATTCAACCTCACATCCTCACAAAATCCAACCAATTCCAACTCCTTGAGACCGTGTTCACATTTCATTGTAATTTTGTCTTTTGTTCTTAAAGGGGATTTCGTACATGCAAGCCCTATCCTAAAGAAGAAAAGCCAAGGCTTCCATAGATGGTTCAGTAATGTCTTTCATTGAAAAGAAATGAAGGAACTCATTGCATTTCAACAAATTGGCACAAAAATAACATTCACCTATGTTTACTTATCCATAGGCAGGCCTCCTCTTTGACCACTAATAACCAAATGAACCATTAAAAAATAGATTATAAAAGCTGATACAACTACACAAAAGTGTGTATTCTCATAATGTATACAAATATCAGCCAGAGAGGATCTGGTGAAACTAGCGACAATTCTAGTTCAGTGTATTTGGTTTTAAAACATCTTTTTCTTTTTGTGACTTGTTGATTATAATTTAAACTTGTAGCTTCTGTTAGTGGTTCTTAGTACTGCACGATATAAATGCATGTTATTATGTATATGATTCCTATGGAACAAAGGTTTTAAGCACTTGTTTCATCAGAAGCTTTACCTCAGATTTTTCCTGGGATTAATAGAAATAATAGCACATTGTAATTTTTGCCATGTAATACTCGTGGATATTAATATCAATCTAGCAAACAGTAAAAAAGAATTGGTGTATGGGTCTAGCACTTGCTAGATTATATTATTTGTTCTTGTAAGAAGCAAAAACTGCTTAACGTGCATACCTAAGGTTATTAGCAAAGTTTTAAGAATGGTTTTAGTTACTCTAACTAGACAAGGTGTGGGATCTTAGATGAATGACCAATCTTATGGGTAACGCCTAGGACTCAGAAAGAAAAAAATGACAACTTAGTTCATCAAATATGGAATTAAGACTAGTGGTTAGAATATGGTGCATGCAACATATCTATTTCATTTCTCAAAAAGAAGCTCTAAAATAGGGAAAACAACCAAGTAATAACCGTAAATTATCTAATATAGAGCAAACAACCAAATCAATCTAGTGAGAAAAAGAGGCTAGTCCACATATGAAAGAAGAATTGATAGATGGATTTGATCACAATTCACTATAAATATTTCCTTCCAACACAAGCAAAGGCAACCGAACTGATTTCTGTTATGAATTCTGATACATCAAACTGAATACACAAAATCCATTTAAATAGGAAAAAAATCAGTAGATGATACTGGAAATGAATATGAAAGGGCAAAAAGAAAACTAGTGAAAATGAAGTAAAAGAAATCAAATCCACCACTACACAATCCTGTTGCAAGTCTTGAAATTCAAGAAGAATGTGTTGATAGAATAAGAAAACGTGTTGTAAAATAATTTAATCAGCGAGCTTACCTCAAAGGATCAATGAACCTATTGATTGAGGAATTAAACATAAGCTTGAAACCCCCTTTTTGCTGCAGAGCCTCAAGCAGCAGAATCCACAGCAAAGTAGTATCAAAGATGGCAAATTTATACCAGCAAATGGTCCAAACTAAGTAAAAACAACAGTAGGGTAATGAGTAAAGCTTGTTTTGAGTACGTGTCATACATTCCATGCTGAGGAATGACCATAAGTGTCACCTTACCCATATAAAAAGGACAAAAGTTATGTTCATGCAGAGAACAATAAGATCAGTTAGGCACAAGTGTCACCTTACCCATATAAGCTGCTATCTCCTTGATTGGCCTCTTCCCATTTGGCATATATCGGCTTGGACCCGGGAGGGGTTACCTGCAGAAGAGACTCTGAAGCTTAAGTCAGCCAAAAACTCTAAAAAAGTCAATTCAGGTGATTAATGAAGTAATGAATGTGTACCTTTAATTTGTGGGGTCCATGTATATTTATAGATTATTAATTATGTTTGCCCATTCCATGGGCTAGGCCCTGGTTTGGGCCATAGGTGGGCCTAGGCCTTGGCCTAGGCCCTTAGTCTCGACTATTGAGGGCTCACTGGATATCAGGGGGGCTTTGATTTCACTGAGTATCTTAAGGTGGTCGGCATAAACCGACTACTCCCTTTGGCGGCTTGTGCTGCTATTGCTCATATGTTGTCCTAGGCGGGTTATTCCTTTTAGCATCCTATGTTACCGGTTCAGGCCGATTAGGCTTAGGTCAGCCTAGGCCGGTTACTTGAATGATTTTGCGTGTAGGTATGGTGATCGTTTATTATTATTACTTGGTTAAATTGGCTCGGTATGGTACACCAGTCCCCCAGCCTTTGCCGATATAGGTATATCGGTCAAGGATGATATGTGTTGATATGCCAGCGGGACCGACTAGGTGTGGTACACCAGTCCCCCAGCCTTTAAGTGTGATGAATAGTGTTAAGGCTAAAGGCGGGAAAAGGTTGGTAGTAGGTGAAGGGATTTCAGAGGTCTAATCAAAGGGGGTTTTTGCGTCGTCGTTTCTGATACCCATGGCCTTTGGTGTGCTTGTGGCGATTGGTATGGGTCGTGATTTTTTACGGGAAAAAGTTATATCGTTTGAGATTCACCATTATAAATGCAGATTTCGTGATGAGTTTATGTTTGTTGGTTCATTTGCGAGAATTTAATAATCAAAGACTTTGCGTGAGTTATACTTGTCCGACTAGTTCCTAGATCCTGCCGTCATCTTTTCAAAAAATGGTATGTCTAGTAGTAGTGATAGTGTGTCGTTATCTTCTTCCAGTAGTGAGAGTATGGAGTCTGGGAGGAGTGTAGGTAGACAAGTTGAGGAGGAGAGTAGTAGCCCAGCGGTTGTGGTGGGCAGAATTCCGATGGAGACGGTGACTGAGGTGCGATAAGACCCTCCTGAAGAAATGGCGGAGAGTAATTGGCCGACCAAGGCCGATTACGAATGGATAGCGACTGTCGTCCGTAATCAGTCGTCTTTGTTTCGGTGGTCGCGTCTACTAAACTCTTGGTTGAACTGCATCCCTGTTATCGCGAAAGGTGTGAACCAGGGTATTGTTTCCTTGGAGCGGGTGAGCGCCATGGACTGCGTATGTCACGGCCAAGAGGGGGCGACCGAGAAGTTCTTTTATATGTATATGTGTCATTTCTCCCAACTGCATGTGAGATTGCCATTGGATGACTTCACCATGGGAGTACTTCGTAAGCTCAACATGGCACCTACACAGTTGCATCCGAACAGTTGGGCCTACATGCAAGCTTTTCGTGTTTTGTGCCAATCACTATATCTACAACCTTCTCCTCGTGCATTTTTGTATTTTTATGACATTAGGCCCCGTCAGTCGACTACTTGGTTATCCTTGGTGAGTCGTCCTAGCATTAGCAGATTGGACACATTCTCACAATCCTTCAAACACTTCAAAGACGGTTACTTTAAGGTTGTGGTGAAGGAGGAGGGCAGGTCTTACTTCCTTAATGTAGATGGGAGTACAAAATTCCCATTTAGTTGGATAGGAACCCCTTTTCGGTATAAGGATATGGGCACCAATGAGTTGTTGGTAGAGGATAAGGAGGTGGTGGAGGTCTTGATGAAGTTTTCTGATAAGTTGCCCACTAAGGGCCTAGTTAGGGTTTATAATTCGATTCACCCGATTATTGATATTGAAGGTATCTGTTTATGACTTAAACGGTTTTGATGTTTCTAAGTTGACTTAATCGGATGTTGGTGCATTTTTGTAGGGCATATGGCTTAGTCCGGGAAGAAGAACTTGACGCTATTTCAAGCACTGCGGAAGGAGATGGTTGCGAAGGCAAAAACAGCTGGGAACACTAATGTTCCAAACTTACAGGAGTCGCTAGTTGAGGTGCATGTGCATGGCGGCACTAAAAGGAAGGCTGAACTACCGGCTCGACCCGGTAAGGGTAAATACTTGAAGAAAGTCATGGCTGCGTTACTTGGCAGATTACTTGTGGTAAGGGTAGGGAACTTAAACAAATTAACATAAAGTTTAAGGTGTTCTACCCAGGCCGCTTACTTGTGATAAGGGTGAGAACTTAAACGAATTAACATCAAGTTAAGGGTGTTCGACCCTGGCCGCTTACTTGTTGTAAGGGTGGGGAACTTAAACGAATTAACATCAAGTTAAGGGTGTTCGACCCAGGTCGCTTACTTGTGGTAAGGGTGGGGAACTTAAACGAATTAACATCAAGTTAAGGGTGTTCGACCCATGCCGCTTAGTTGTGGTAAGGGTGGGAAACTTAAACGAATCATCAAGTTAAGGGTGTTTGACCCAAGCCGCTTACTTGTGGTAAGAGTGGGGAACTTAAACGAATTAACATAAAGTTAAGGGTGTTTGATCTAGGCCGCTTACTTGTGGTAAGGGTGGGGAACTTAAACGAATTAACATAAAGTTAAGGGTGTTCGACCCAGGCCGCTTACTTGTGGTAAGGGTGGGGAACTTAAACGAATTAACATCAAGTTAAGGGTGTTCGACCCAGGCCGCTTACTTGTGGTAAGTGTGGGGAACTTAAACGAATGCGAGAAGTGAAGTAAAGAGTGGTCATAAAGGTTGGAACCCTTCGTATTATTCATTGAATCTGGGGTGCCTCGTTAAAACCTCTCCGACCAAAATGCTCCTTAGGGAAAAAAGACCAGGTGAGGAAAAAGAGTACACCCAGGGTTACAAGTGTTTGGTATGATACAATACATGTTTTTTTAACTAAAGTAGAACTTGAGATGGGACACATTCCATGTATTGGGTATTTCTTCCCCAGACAATTGTTCCAGCCGATATGCCCCTCCCCTAGTGCCTTCACGTATTCGGTATGGGCCGTCCCAATTGGCGGAGAACTTGCCATCCTTCTTTCTTGCACTGCTGACCATTCTCCAAACTAAGTCTCCTTTTATGATCGATTTTGGGCATAGGTTGGTGTTATATTTCCTGGCAGCTCTTTGTTTGGCAGCTAAGTTGCGTATTTGAGCTTTTTCTCTTAGCTCGGGTAGGAGGTCGAGGTGTGTGGCCATATTTTGATGATTGTGGGTTTAGTCATATAGTTCTCAGTGCATAGATGGTTCGCCAATTTCAACGGGTATCATGGCGTCTGCACCGTATACTAGGCTGAACGGAGACTCGTTCGTTGCTGATTGAGGGGTGCACTTGTAGGCCCATAGCACTTCTACTAGTTCTTCGGGCCACCGGCCTTAGCCGCTGTCTAGCCGCTTGCGTAGCTCTACTAGGATAACCTTGTTTGCAGCCTCGGCCTGTTCGTTTGTCTATGGGTGTTCGACAGAGCTGGTTATGTGTTTGATGCCTAGACTGGTGTAGAATTTGGTGAGTTCCTTATCTATAAATTGTCGGCCATTGTCGGTGATGATGGTATGTGGGACACCATATCAACATATAATATCCTTCCAAACAAATTGTTGGACTTGCTGGGCTGTGATGGTGGTTAGTGGTTTGGCTTCTATCCACTTGGTGAAGTAATCGACGGGTACTATTAAGAACTTTACTTGACCTTTGCCAGGGGAGAAGGGGCCGAGGATGTCCATACCCCATTTAGCGAAGGGCCACAGGGATAGTATAGAATGAAGCTGTTCTTGTTTCTGGTGAATGAGGTTGCCATCCTTTTGGCATGGTTTACACTTTTTGACGAAGTCTTGGCAATCCACTTCCATAGTCGGCCAGAAGTAACCGGCGTGAAAGATTCTAGTAGTCATGGTGCGCGCACCGGAATGGTAGCCGCATAATCCTTCATGTAATTCCTTAATGATGTACTGGGCTTGTTTTGGAGTGACGCATTTGAGGAGTTGATGAAGGATTATCTTGTTTCTTTTAAAGATTATTGAATATGGTGTGAGTTGGTTAAGAAAGCTAAGTGAAATCCCCACTGATCATTAAGATAGCAAGCTATCTAGATGTGAAGGTTCCTTTCACAAAGCTCAAGAGAAGAAGATGATGGATTGATTCAAAATAAAAAGGAAATGGAAAGCACATAAATCATAGAAAACCAAGAATAATTAAAGGAAGATGAAAACATAAAATGGAAAGGAAAGAAATGGTAGAAATGTGAGAAGCACGCCACTACAAGGCTAGGCTAGAAGCCATGGCAACCTTGAAGATGAGTGGATGTGTGCCGCCACTTGCTATGCAAGATAAGGCTTAAAAGTATTCACTCCCAAGGGAGGAAACTCTCACAAATGGTTGAGACACAAGAGTGTTTTATTTCAAAATCTTCAACCCTTTTACATGTCTAGGAGCACCCCTTATATAGAAGAGTTTAGGGACCTCTAAGCAAATAAAAGATACCTAAGGATGTCTCTACAAAAACCTAACCCTAGCTTCTAGAAACTAGGTCAAATAAGGTTACAAAAATGAGAGACAAAAGAGCCAATTATGGTGTGTGCAAGGCTA
>Ga0214544_1009960_pt1 | contig 14420 bp, 10 predicted proteins | sample CNSS3metaG_FD_160074 | JGI IMG/M metagenome (GOLD analysis project Ga0214544, IMG submission 160074) | Root nodule microbial communities from cowpea collected in UCLA plant growth center, Los Angeles, California, USA - CNSS3 | ecosystem: Host-associated > Plants > Roots > Nodule | place: USA...
ATTTTTTAAACCAATTTAAACTATGTAGATCGAATTCACTTTGTCAATTAGATTAAGTCTAATGAGATCAATTTAATATAGCTGGCTATTAGGTCTATTAAACACGGGCTTGGCTAACTCGTATTTTTTTTTTTAATTTTTTATGATAAAACTTTCAATGTTCATTAAATTGAGAAACTTTAACAAATTTACAAAATTAAGCAAAGATTTTAGGAAGTTGAATGATAAATTAATAATCCAACATCTTCATCATATCCATATTCGTACTTTGACATATGCATGATTAATTCTTCAAATTTTAGCAAATTCAAATTTTCACTCACAGGAATTTGGAACGTTCATGCAAAAGTTTAGGAGGAAAGTAACCAACATAAACAAGTTTAAGTCTTTTTTTTTTTTATGCGGATCGCGAGCTAGTCTGCCCCATCCTGGCTCTAGCCCGTACGGGTTATGCGGGTCAGGTTTTCGCGAGTCAACAGGCTCAATATCTCGACCCGCCCTACATTTTTTTGGCAAGCCTGTGGGTCGGCATGTCGAGCCAAGCCCACATTGCCACCCCTAGCCTAGATCGATTTAACTCATTTTTGGGCTTGAGCTTACTCAACTCAATTATTCAACTCAAACTAACTTGACTTGATTCTTCAATTTGGGCAAACTTAACTTGATTCTTTGACCTAAGATGACTCAACTCGATTCTTTAGCTCAACCTTCGACCTCGGTCAACTAGCATTCACCTTCGTTTTGGACAGAGTTGACTCGACCTTCGGTTAGGCAAACACATCTCAACCTTTAGTTTAGGCTGACTCATCACTACCTTTGGTCGAGACCTTTAGCTTGGAAAAATTTCATTTTACCCAGACTAATTTGAGTTGACCTTCATCATAGGCTGACTTGGACCAACTTTGCATTACCTGATCTTTAGTTGTATTAGACATCTTGATTTTATATTTTTAAAATCCAAAAGGTTTTGAACCTAAACTCAATACTAATCTAATTAACTGAATTAAATTTAATATTTAAAAATATAGATTTAGATTTGAGATAAATTTATTAAAAAAACTTAAAATAATATAGATCTGAATTATTTTTTTAAGTTGTTGTATATGTTGGGGGTTGAAGGGAGTGATAGTTGGTTTGAGTATGGTAACATTAATAATGAACTTTAATTGTTGTTTGAGTAAGAGCAAAAAAGAAAACACTTTTTTTTTTTCCAATATTTGATCAAATTTTAAAGGCGGTTTAGAAAAGGTTATAATATTCAATCAGATATATTTCTGCTTTATTTTACATTACAAACCGAAAATAATAAAAACTATCCCTTACTAATCTTCTTCGTACAAACAAAGTCTCAATCACAATGAATGAATAAAGAAAATGAAGTGTTTCATATACAACAACACTTCTAGACAATACAATTATTGACTGCATTTTCTTCGAAGGAACAGTGTGAACCTCGAATTTCAAAGACGACACGGTTCTCTTCTCACGGCGTGAATAACAAACAAAATTTGTACTAAAGTTTTGTAGACCGTACCATACTACATAGTCTTTTTTTTTTTTTTTATCTGCAAACACATTTTATAAATACAACTATTTGCAAAATTATACTATAAAGTAGTTGACTTGACTTGATTTGGCCAGACCCCACACGTTATCGTTGGTCTATAAATATAGCTAAAAAACTCAGCCATAAATATTCCAATTCACCCTCACCTCTTCACCTACCTTTGAAATTCTCATCAAACAGTTCTTGCTCAGTTAGCTCTCATCACTACCAATCTTTAAAAACAATGAAGGTCAGAACTTAACTTTCTTGAACTTTCTCACAGATTACTATACTGTGTTTTATTTCCTTTCAATTTCATGTTTTCCATGTAATAAAAGTGATTGCTGGGTCTTAAATAACACCTCTTTAATGTTGTTTGTGACAGAAAGTGGTGTTAAAGATGGACTTACACGATGACAAGATCAAACGAAAAGCTATGAAGACAGCATCAGGCATTTCAGGTATACATATATATATAAATGTTTTCACTCTTTTTTTGCTTAGGTTTTGTTAAGAATTCAATGATGAGTTAAGTGTGTTTGCAACTATTTTGCAGGGGTTGATTCAATTTCTGTTGACTTGAAAGACATGAAGTTGGTGCTATTGGGTGAGATTGATCCAGTGAGTGCAGTATCGAAGCTACGAAAATGGTGTCACACAGAACTAGTTTCTGTTGGGCCAGCAAAAGAGGAGAAAGAAAAGGTGGAGCCACCAAAAGTACCTGTTCCTGTCTATGAACCCTACCCCTTTTATTATTATCCTTATCATATCACACCACCATTGTATTCTTAAATTTTTCTTTTTAACTATGTTACAAGTTTCGGAGGAATCCTATGTAGAAAGTGGTTGTGTTAGTTCATCCGATTTAGAGTGTTAGAATGTCTCTGTTTAGAAGAGTCCTCGTCGTTTTTGTTGGTTTTACTTGTATTTTTCGTGGTCTAGTAGATTCAGGACCATTGTGTTTAATTATTTTGCCAACTCGTATAAATAAGATTTGAGGGGAAAATGTTTTCTTCATAATAGTTCTTGTGTTGTTGGAAATTTATGATTTTCTACGATTTTTCAGTTTATGTGAAATATAACAGAGCCCTCGAAACTTAGAACAGAGTGTATCTGAGGAGTGAGAAGATCGAGAATGGATAAAATCTATTTTAATCATTACATGGTACAAATATTAGGAATTATTCATATGCCATTTTCCTGATTTTCGTTTGTCTAAGGATAATGATCGAGAACTCCTTGCTAGTACACCAGAAATCTATTTGTTAGCATAAAACCCTTTGATTATATGCAATGAAACTTCTAGTTGGGTAAGACTACCCATATATAAACCATATATAAAGAAAAGATTTGATAGAAACATTATTGGATTATGCAGAGAAATAGATTATGTATGCGTTATGAGTATATAATTAAAATGATGAATGGCTTACATTTTGCACATGCATGACTGTGGAGGATGTTTATCTGCAAATCTGCATTGCTCAGAATTGGAAGAAAACATAAAGGTTTTGTTTAACATGCGACATTTAAAAACAAGTTCTTTATTTTTTTCTCTGTAATATCAATGATTAATAATGTATGTATTAAATTGTAGGGTAACGAGTTGTTGTTGGGACTCATGGTGCATGCATCGAAACACTGTACAAGTAGTCAGATGCATCGAAACACTGTACAAGATTAATTGAAATTTGTTTTGGATAATTGAAATAGATTTTAGGTTTATCAATTTTTTTTTCTAAAAAAATATGTTTTTAGTCAGGGAGACAATTGTCACTAAATATTAAATATACCTTTTTTTAAAAAATTTTTATTAATGACAATTAAAATCGACATTAATAATTTTGATAGTAGTTATTCCAACCGTTAAAATAAATTGATGTTATAATGTTTTTGTGACCCCAAATTCTATTAGTTAAATAATGAAGGAAAAATAGAATTATGAGAGTTTAAACCGCCTCTTATTTACGCGTAAAATTGACGTTAAAATTAAAATTTTAGTAGTGATTTAATGTGAAAGAAGGGTAAAAAAAATTTATTTAGATTAAAACAAAGATTTTGAGAAATAAAGATATTTGATAGGAAAGTTAATGATGATGTGAGGGGTTTGATATATTAAGAAAATGCTTTAATTAATAAAAATGAAAGATTATCATCTTATTTTTTATTATAAAAGTAATTTAAAATAAAATATAACTAGTATAAATTAGGTTAGAATAAAATGTGAATTATGTGAGACCCCATTTCTTTCTGTCTTATAAATTTAGGCTTGACCTCCTTAGTAACTTTAGAATCCCCAGCTGCCCATTCACTTTCATTCTGTCTCCCAAAGCTGAATCACCTCACCCTTTCCTCTCTTTTCAGAAGCTCTGCTAGGACAGTTGTGGGATCCTTTTCCAAGCTGACCAAACGACGTTTCCTCCATGTGAGTTGAGCTTCAACTTCCACCTTTCTTTTTTTTCCAGTTCTTTTGCACTAGTTTTGTAATGGGTTCTTTCTAGAACCTCACATTTGTGCTGATGTCCATTTCTTTTCTGTCTTCTGGTGTTCTTAGAGTTGTGGAGCTCCTTTTGTTAGTGTCTACACCCCCTTCACAGTAGTTTTGGTTAAGGTAAGGGAAGCTATGATTTTCACATTTTTGTAGTATGTTGCTTGTTTTTGCGTCTGTTTCATATTTAAAATGCCTGGTTGATGTTTGTGCTTATATGAGGCTGAAATGGATGTTGCTTAGCACTATTTTTTCGACTTGCATGTGTGAACAGTGGCAAGAACTGGAATTTTCTCCCAAACGAGTCTGTCTCGCCTAGGTGAGAATAGCAGAAGCTCGCCCTAGTTTCTGCTAGAACTCTCACTCAAGCGAAGAGCTTCCGTTTTGAGCGACGAATCATCTTGCTCAGGCGAGGGACTTCAGTTTTGGGCGAAGAGCAATCTCGCTTAGACGAAAAGGTCCCGCTTAGGCGAGAACTCGCAGAACGCTCACTATGCCATTGTAGAAGCTCTTGCTCAGGCGAGAATGTCTAGCTTTAGCGAGAGAGTCTCTATCGCTTGGGTGAAGACTTCTAGCCTAAGTGAGAATGGTGCAAACTTGTTTCTAATTCCCCTATTTAATTTGTGATTGGATGTATATCTTGTAAATGCATGAGGTATATGACTATGCATGTCTTATGACATTTTATGAACTGGAATTGATGAGCTTGGTATGAATTAAATCATGAATCATGGCTGGTTGGTTGAGTATTGGCAAGAGATTTGGATGTCATGAGATAACATGTGGAATATGGTGTGAGAACATGGATGTGGCATGAGTTAGATGTAATTCCATGAATCTCTTAGTGAGATTTCATGGTGGTGTTGTAGTGTATATAATTAGACAAGGATTCAAGTAAGGTTACATCCTGAAACTCTAAAGAATCAGTTAGTCTCACATAGAGCAGACTGATTCAAGTGGTGAGAGTAGCAGGAGGCCCTAGTCTTTGGTAGGATAATGACCCTAGATGATTGACGGCTAACCTTGTGCATGGTAGGGTGAAACCCATTGGCAATGACTCTGTAGAGCAGTAAAGCCCACCACAAGTGCAGACATCCAATGAATCCGATCTTATTATATGTATCCAGATAATTGAGTCATAGAGTCTTGTTTGTTTGCTATCACATGATTGTATGCCTATTATTTGGCATGTTTATGATCTGTTTTAATTATCTGCTTGCTATAACATGTTAAAAATGTCTTTTTACTCTAGCTTACCTTTTTGCTTATGTATGTTTCCTTGTGTGATTTTTCTTTTTGCAATGATCATCAATTAAATTGGTGTGAGCAAATGTGAAAATCCCTGGTGTCATCAGGATGATGGGAACGCTTAGTTGATCTCGATTTGGTGTTGGCTAGCTCCTTTTGAAGAACATTTATTGTTTTATAATTTTGGTGTTTAGGACATTTCGGTTCCTTCACAAATCTCTTCGTTTACGCAAAGTAAATAAAAGGTAAGAAATATACTTTGTTTTTCATGTTCTTTTTTTACGTTTTTTCTTTTCGTTTTTCATGTTATCTCCGACTATCGTCACAAATCCATCTGCAGAAGCAACCATACTGTGTAACATACAATGAGGCTAGCAGAAATAAAGAGAATGAAGTTGTTATTCGTAATGGCCACGTGTCAACAAATGAAAAGGGGAAAGACATGTGCAAAAGTGACAGAGCCAGGAAAGAGAATACAAAATGGAAGGACTACGTGTAGAAGGGATTATGCGGTATGAAAATCCTCTTCTCTGATTATTCTCTCTAAACTTTCCCTTAACCTTCCTATGTCCTTTCTCAATCTGACTCTATTACTCACAATCACCAACCTTCTATGCTTCAATGCAGGTATGACATTGAAGAGGAGCAAATCATAATTTTGCGGTTAATAGACATTTGAATTTCATTGTATTGCTGGTTATACTTTGAATTGCTGAATTCTTAGACGTTGATTGCAGAAATAAATTTCAGAGTTACCCTAACTCTGTTCCCAATTCTTGTTTATTGTTTAAAATTACTGTTTCATTGAAAGTTTATTTGTGATTGAGAGTGGCTGTTGCATAGTGTTACAAACACCTTGAAAGAGAAATGATGGAGTAAATTTTGTATAATAAAAATAAGGTTATATTTATAGATAACCTTTATCTATAACCGAGTAGAAATCAAACAAGAACAGCATGTGTGGTTTGAAGTGTATAGGTATGTGTTTTTATCCAACCCGTTTTTAGTTTTGTTTCATTTGAATTTTGTTGTGTTTTCTATATTTTTGAGGTTAAGTTGTTATTGGAAACAGAGATTTTGGTTTTCTAAGTTTTTTGTGTGTTTATTTTCATGGTTTATGGTTCTGTGATGTTATATACAATCCTAAACCTCATTGTTACAAACTCTAAATTTTAAATCTTAAATTCTAAACTCTAAATTATATATAATATTTTTTAGTCAATAAACCAGAAATCATTGTGTTTATTTTCATGGTTTATGGTTTTGTGATGTTATATCCAATCCTAAACCTCATGGTTAAGAACTCTGAACCCTAAATCTTAAATCTTAAATTCTAAATTATAAATTATGTATAATATTTTTTAGTCAATAAACCAGAAATCATTGGATCATTTACATTCATACGTTTACCTCCACTATTTCGATACACCATCCCAAATAAATTTGATAAATATCCCGGCATTTTATTTTCTTTAGTGTTAAGAATTTAAGTATGTATGAAATTCAGATATAAAATAAGAAAGTTGAACCGCACAGAAGAATGAGTAATCTATGTTGTTAAATTATTATATGAATTTGGATTCATGTCTTAATATTATTAAGTGATTCTCGAGAAATCCCTGTGTGCTTCCTAAATCTCCCTTATTCATGCCCTCTTATCAGCCATTAACTTTAATTTAACCATATCCTATTATTTTTCTCCACCCTGTCATTACTGTTATATTTATGCACCCATTTCATAACTTGTGCCTCCCTTATACTTCCTCTTTCAACCTTCTTTATCTTCATCTCCAATGAAGTTACCTCAACAATATGCACAAGCCATTATATATAATTTGTTTCTATTTATACTGTTTAGCCCTATTTCATGTATAGGATGGCTTGTTTGTGCTAAATCTTGTAAATCATTTTTTTTTCTCCAACATACTAACTCATGATAAAAGCTTCTACTATCTTATGCATTTTAAGTGTTTGAAAAAGTAACAAGTCTAACATTTATCAGTTTTCTCACTTTCAAATACTTATACAATGGTAGCAAGAAGGGGTGAGGTTATTAGTTATATATAGATGGCATAAAATAATTGTGTTAGTAAACATTAATATGCAATAGTTTACACATTTGAAATATTATCTCAAAAAAACAAAAGAATAACTAATATGATATATATAAAAGACTTTTATAACTGAACAATAGGAGGAAGCTTCTGTATGCTATATGTTGATTCAACTTGCAGCTATCATCATTTTGAGACATAATTACAACGAAGCAACAAGTTCCATCGTTTTCCAACCCAACCACACATAAAATAATATACAATACTTCAATCATGACAGTTCTTATAATATTTCATGGCTTCACTTTCCGTGAAGGATCGGAACTCTAAGGTTGTTACGGAATATTTATCTAAAAAAACACGGTTTGACTTAAGTTGACTTGACTTTGACTCCACTTTGATCATGTCAATGTCTACAACTATATAAACACTCCTCATTCCACACATATTTCTCACAACTTCCTCCAATTTGAAAACCATATAAAAACCATCTCTTCTAACATTCCTTCAAGCAAGCTTTGAAAATAATGAAGGTTAGAACTTTACTCTTATACATGAAAATTGTTTCTTCTCCTTTATTTCCTCATCTTTTACTTAGACAAAGTAATTTCTGGGTCTTAATCTTCTTTGATGTTTGTTATGTGACAGAAAGTAGTGGTGAAGATGGACTTGCATGATGATAAGATCAAGAGAAAAGCTATGAAGACAGCATCTGGCCTTTCTGGTATATAACTTTTTTCACTCTATACTAAAACTATTATAGTTTTGTTTCAAGAACATTCTGTTGATGTTTTTTGAAAAAAAAAAATGAACTGTAATTGGAAATATTATGCAGGGATTGAATCAGTTTCTGTTGACTTGAAAGACATGAAATTGGTGCTGTTGGGTGAGATTGATCCAGTTAGTGCAGTGTCAAAGCTAAGAAAATGGTGTCACACTGAGTTAGTTTCAGTTGGACCAGCAAAAGAGGAGAAAGAGAAAGAGAAGGTGGATCCACCAAAACTACCTGTTCCTGTTAATTATGAAAACTATCCCTTCTATTATTATCCTTATCATATGGTACCACCACTGTACAATTAAAATTAATTATTAGATTACATGTTTTTAAGAGAATCTTATTTATATATGTAGGCAATTAAATTTTAGAATATTAGACAGTTTGATGGAAAGTGAGTGATCTTTTTTGTTCTTGTTGTTGGTTTTATTCATAATTTTTGTGGTCTAGTGGAGTGAAGACCATTGTGTTTCCAAGGGTGTAAAATGTAGTACTGTAATTAGTGTGGGATTGGACTCTGTCATTTTGTAACAAATTTTTGATGTGTTGCTCATCATGAATAAGATTGAAGCACAAAATCTTTTCTTTTTAAGACTTATTTTAGTTGTGTTGGATTTAAAATCACCTACAAGGTTTATTGGTACTTGGTAATTAATTATTATTGTTGAATATTCTAATTCATAATCTTCTCTTTCTTTACAATTTTTTCATTCCAAAGTTTTTTTTTATTATTATTAGAATAAAGAGATTATATACCTTTTGCACCAAACCAAACTAATCAAGGGAAAAAACGCTAAAAGATAATAACACTTAAAGAGAAGAATTTTGTTGGATATTTTGAGGCAGATTCATCATTAAAATTCAACAACAATGATATATAAGTTAAATTCATATAAAATATTATAACACTAATCCAAAACTTAAAAAAAATATGAGATTATATGTTTTTTTCTTATATATGTTATTTAACTTTTTTATTTCTATTCGATATGAAACTCAGACTCACAATTATTATATTTATCTTGATGGATCTTCGAGTGAGAATCACCAAGAAAATATAACACCAATGAAACATGAATTCAATTTACACATAAAGAATTAATATCACTCTTAATTTAAAATCTTAAGATAATAGATTTATGGGTATTTCATTCATATATGTGCTCAACACTCTCATTTTTACTTAATGCAAGACTAAGAATCACATTTAGATTTTCAACAATCTTCCTCTATGAATCCCTATGCATAGGCACTCTTGATCCTCTGTTTAGGAAACCTTTGATACAAGGATCCGTTTGAGTTGACCATAAGACAAACCTTCAATTATGATATCACTAATGAATCTTTTTAAGGAAGGATCACCAGACAAATACAATACAAATAAGATATGAGTTCAACTCACACATAAGAAATTGATATCACCTCCAACTTAAAACTTTAAAACAATAGGTTTGTGAAAATTTTCCTATAATACTCAACTTTTTTATTTCTATCCCATAAAGGACCGAAACTCACTTGAATTTCTAAAACATTTAGATTGGTGAGTAAGACAAATTATTAACTCAGATATCAATATTTTGAAGCAAAATTAAAAAAAAAAAAAAAGAAAACAATACAAAAATTGAACGTAGTTCATCACAATATTTTTACATAGGTCTATGACTCTGGAAGTATTAGTGTGTTTGAAAGCTTTAAAATAGAAAAATCCCCCTAAAAAAACACAACCCAACAAAAATCAACCAAAGGGTTTTAATATGAAATAAATTTAGGATAATTAAATTCAGTATCCCTAAACCTAAACCAACTTCTTGCTGTTAGTTTGAGAGTAATTTAAGAATTATGTAGAACTATATATGAACTATTTGAATTCTTTTAAGTAAACCCGTAAACATTTTTGTTTTTCAATTTACAGTTAAACATGTATTTGTTTCTTAATTCTATCTTTGTCATCAATTTTCCATGTTCATAATTAAGGAGGAGAACCCGATTAGAAATTAAATACAAGTTCAGAAACTCAATTTGAAAAAAAAAATTGGTTCAATTTGTACATATACCCCTTATTGTATTCCATAAAAGTTCTAAAGTATACAAGTATTGATAAGAGAAAATATTAATGGTACTTGTCTAATCTACATGTGAACGTTAAATAATGTAAACTAATAATACACCTGCTTAGACTATATTGATGAAAATGGGAAATGGTTTTCAAAAATTTAAAACTTGTGAATGAAAAAACCTTTCATATGTATGTGCATATAATGTAAAGAGAAACTCACAATTAACAATTGGTTAAAATTTTAAATTTATTTTTACTTTTTATATAACTTTTGATATCATTTAAAAATTTTAAAATTATAAAATATATTTTAAACAAATTATAATATGTCATTCTATATTATATGCATTATTTGACTTGAGTTGACTTCATTTTGACTGAGATGTGTCTCCTATTTGTGTTACTGTAAATATCTGACTCATCTATACTTCTTAAAACTGTCTCTATAAAATTCTTCGTTCTGCTATAATTTCCTTTGTTTTTGTTCAAACAATTCATTGATAATATTTTTGAAAATTCTGTATATATTTATAATGGTGAACAACCTTTATATAATATCTTAATTTTAAATTTAAGAAAAAATATTAATAACATTTTGAGATGCCATAAAAATTATTTTCCATCTGTCTTCTAATTTCTGAACAATATGGGCGGAAGAAGTGTGGTTGAACTAGACCAATGAAAAAGCTGAATCATAAGAATAATGCATCGTAAATTTGACAATATAATTATTTCCTATTAAAAATATAACCTATTTATAATAGATAAATTGATGTCAAGTATTAGTTTACAAACTGAAGTTGGATTATTTTTAAAACTTATACATTTTAGAACTCTTATTGGTTTTTTTATGAAGTTGAATTAAATATAAAATTAAAAAGTCTATTTTGTATACTAAATTACTTCCAACTGCATCAAGTGTGAAAGAAAAAAGAATACTAAAAGCAGAAAACCAAGCAATGAAGAGAAAATCAGAGGCAAGACATTAAAAAAAACTGGTACTTTATCTTTGACGGATATAACCAAGAAGCACCATTATTAACTATCATTTTCTCAAACAGATCCTATGCACTTGTGCATTATAACAAATGAAAATGAGCAGAGTAAACGCAAAAAGAAGAAACCTTTTGACTACACGGAAAGAATAGTCCGAATAAATAAACAAATGCTCTTTCTCACATATCTAAAGCTGATGAGAAGCTTAAAAGATTTTCCACTTTCTGAGAAAGATGAGTGAAGAAACTTTAGGGTTGTTAGAGGATTCAAAATTTATTCACACGCGCTTTCTGCGATGAATTGTCTAATCCAACAAAATTTTCCAAAGTTTAGAAAAAGATATATATAACTTGAAGTTAGAAATTCAATTGTGAGTCTAAGTCTTACACTGGTTAAAAATGAGAAAGTAAAGTATTATATAAGAATAAAGATCCATAAATCCATCACCTTAAGATTTTTGGTTAAGAATGGTATCAATGCCTTATGTAGTTAGACTCAAGTCTCATTGGTGTTTGTTCTCCCAATGAAACTCCCTCTGTAGACCTAGTGTTCCATCAACTCAATTCAATTTAATAATTAAGTAAATTATATATATATATATATATATATATATATATATATATATATATATATATTTAGATATAAAAAAATTTTTTTTTTTTGTTTGCTTGGGATGAAGAAAAGAGTAAATGTGAAGGTTTTACCATTTGTTCCAATTGTATATTAACTACAATTTCATTTTATGTTTAGGAGGTAAAATTAATTAAGTATTTTGTTATTATGTGCTTACAGCTCTTTGATTTGTTTTGTAACAAACGTAATAGTGTTATTAAAGGTGACTTGCATGATGATGGAATCAAGAAAAAAGCTAAAAAGACAGTATCTGGTCTTTCAGGTATCAAAATTTTAACCCTACTACAACTTCTCTCGTTTCAAGAAAGAAAATCCTCATCTACAGCGTCAAGGATTCATTGATTTTTTTAACAAAAGATAGAAAAAATCTGTTTATATCGACAGAAAGACAAGAAATTGATCTTATCTGTTAGTCACAGATTGTCAAGCTACCAAAGAGGTGTCACATTAGTTTCGATCAGACCAGAAAAAGTGGGCAAGGAGAAAGATACAGCAAAAACATAAAAATATATCCCAGTTATATATATATATATATATATATATATATATATATATATATTATATATATATATATATATATATATATATATATTTTTTGATACATCCAATAGATTTACATGATTTAAAAGTCGAGACGAAAAATAATTTAAATCTTTTTTTCATCCTTCAAAATAATTTTTAAGAACAAAATTGTAACGATTCTCTAATTTATAAAAATTGACAATATCTTGGTATTATGATAATTGACCCTAATGATGTTTCAACGGAATTTGAGATTGAAACATTGATGCTCACTGTGAGACAAAAACGAGATTCTATAAAGAAAAAAATCATAGATTTCCTTAAGTCCTCAATTGGGGATAAACCCCTCATTCCTCTTAGACCTTCTGGAGGGCTTATGTTTCGATACACTTAATAGTTACACATCGTTTAGGAGTCGCAAAGATAGTTTAAGTACTTCTTTCACCATCTGAAACATCTTTTAATGATAAAATCTTGTGACTGAGGTCTAGTCTTTAATACGGACCATACTTAAAAATACACTGATTGATCCTACCGATATTCCAATCAACTTAGTATTGGAATATTATATATATATATATATATATATATATATATATATATATATATATATATATATATATATATATATATTTATGTGTATGATTAGAAATATATTGTGTAAAATTCATGACAAAATTTGATGGGTTCATCATGGCAATAACTACCAAAATTCTAATGGAGAGTGTTCTTTTAGTACTTATTACCATTAGAAATGAAAATAATCTATATTTTATCAACTTATTCTCATCCATGTATATAGAATAATGTAAAATATAACTTCCACTTCAATGATTGATTATATTATTAGAAATGGATTTGTCTAACTTTTCAAAAGGTAAAAAGAAGAATTGTCTACTTTTTATGAGAAGTATTTTTCACTCCTCAATGTACATGATTGATTATCTTTGGTTTAGAAATAGATACTTTTGGTCATCCAATACATATCTTTGGTTTAGAAAGAAGAGAGACAGAGAGAGAAAGCATGAAAAATCTATTAATTATATATACTATATTAATAGATTAACTCTTAGAGATTTTATTTTAAAATGTAAAGTAAGAGAGAGAAAGCATGAAAAATAAAAAAGTAAATAATAAAGAAAATGAGTTAAACATTTAGAAATTGTTTGATCGAGTAAAAAGTGCAAGGATAAAGGGAAGAAAAGATGATATGTATGCAAAATTACATAAATATTTGTAGTAGAAAATATAAAAGGCTAGGATAATTTGATTTTTTTTATCATGCCAACGAATATTTCTTCTTTTTTTCTCTCTCAAGTTTGAGATGTATGTGAGAGGGAACTATGTTCCTATACATGATTTTCTTTTTTTCATTAATCAATCTTTGCCTTTTTATAATAAGCAAACAAATTATGATCCAACGCCAACGTTTGGTTAAGAAAGAAAACGAGTTAAAAGTTATGTTGTAACATTTTAAACAAAAACTAAGATAAATATAGTGAAGAAGATATTTACAGAGAGATGTTTTTAAGTCATTCATTCTTTCTTTTCTTTTCTCTTTTTTCAAAATTTAAACAATTAAACTAGACTTGGTTTTTATTTATTTTCTTAATTAATAGATTCTCCCTTCTCCCTAGAAACGTTAGATCATATATTTTTGTTTAAGAAAGAAGAAAAATAGAAAATAAATTAAAATTGAGATGTTTTCTTCTTTTTTTCACACCCAGCTTTCTCTTTTATTTCTCTTCGATTTTGATCACTCTTTAATTTAGTCATTATTTTCTCTTTTTTTCTTCTTCTAAAACCTAAATATTGCACTAGTCATTAGAGATGGCAAATAAACTCGTGCCCGTGGGTATCACCCGAACCCGTCCCCGTTTTGACGGGGAATCCCCGCTTTGACTGGGTATGGGTATGGGTATGGGTAATACCCGAAATTTTCAACTGGGGATGGGGATGGGATGGGGATATATATATACCCGTCCCCGCTTAAATTACTAAACTATTTATAATTTATTAAATAATCTAAAAAATATATATAAATAAATAATATATTTACACATAAAATATAATATAATATAATATAATATAATATAATATAA
>Ga0214544_1009961_pt1 | contig 14418 bp, 9 predicted proteins | sample CNSS3metaG_FD_160074 | JGI IMG/M metagenome (GOLD analysis project Ga0214544, IMG submission 160074) | Root nodule microbial communities from cowpea collected in UCLA plant growth center, Los Angeles, California, USA - CNSS3 | ecosystem: Host-associated > Plants > Roots > Nodule | place: USA...
TTTTATATTTTATTTACTTTTAAACATAACAAAATAATTTGCACTTACTTTATTAAGGAAGAAAATAAAGAGACTATGAATAAATTAGATTACATGATATTAAATAGGATAAGTTTTTCGCAATGGTTCAATTTAAGTGAGATATTATCCAAATTGGCAAGTTTTGAAAAAAATTATGTACATGACTGAGTCTTGCTTATATGGCATGACTTATAACTCCTCAAATTGAAGTTGTGTTTAGTCAAACACAACTCCCGTGTGTTGTCATCGTGTTCACGACAAGACATTGAGAAATACATCTTTTGAAAATAAGAATGGAGTTGTCACCATAATTTATCAAGAAAAACTACAAAAAAACTACATAAAAAGTGGTATCCGACAATAGATTTAGGTTTGTTCTAAGATGGTCCCTTTTAGTTGTTAAAATATTTTTTTCTCCAAAAATCAAACAATTTTTTTTTATATATTTTTTATTAAAAAAATATTTATATGGATCTAACAAGGATTGAATTTGCTCCAACTTAGTCTTGTTCACAATAAGAAATAAGAGTTATGTAGTTCTTTATTAAAAAACAACTATTTTGTGGTTGTTGATATTTTTAAAATTTGGAGTCTTTTCTATTTTTTGAAATTTTAATATTTTTTTATAATTCACATTGTAATACCCCTTTCGAGTTGTCACATGTAGAGATGGCAAATAAACCCGTCTCTATGGGTATTTTCCGAACCCGTTCCCGTTTTGACGGAAAATTCTTGCATTGACTGGTTATGGATATGGGTATGGAGAATCCCTGACTTTTTCAATTGAGTATGGGGATGGGTATGGGGATGTACATATCCCCGCCATAATACTTGTCCCCGTCGTATCTCCGTCTCCGTTTAAATTATTAAAATATTCATAATTAATTAAGTAACCATATATATATACTTTCTATTTTTTATTTTTTCTAATTATTTGGTTTGTCATGAAACTCATTCGCATCTCCAATACATTTTTCATTATTTCTCAAACATTAAGTATGTATGTTGATATTTGAAATGTTTTCTTAGATCTCCAAGGTATTTTTTATCTTACCATACCCTTAATTGTACATTTGTTTTCTTTTGTGTGATTTCTTTCAATAGTCTCTCAAATTGTTTCTAAGACACACATTTGATAATTTTTTAATATTTTTATTTGTTGTTTATTTTCATCATGTACAATATCATTTCGATATATTTTATCTAATTATTTTTTATTTTTTAACTCATTATCAATCATACTATATTTTTTCACTATAATTGTATAAATAACTTTTATTTATTACAATATAAAAATTTAATGTAATTGCCGTGAATATTTTTTTATCACCATCCAACATACATTGAAGTTCAAAAGATACAATATCTATGTCAAAATTTTATTATTATGTTTATTATTTGTTCTTTGCATCATTTTGATCAAGTGATGTATTATAACTTTTATTAGTGTATAAAAAAGAGATTCATTAGAATTTTAAAAATTGAAGTAAAAAAAATGTTAAAATATATTTTAATTTGAATATTTTTTTTCCTTTTATATTTTTAAATTTTATCAACTTTGTTTCATTAATGTTTGCAGTTTGGAAATTTAATAAATGTTTTGATTCTCATGAAATTTTATTTGATACTCTAATATAAAATGTAAACAATTATAATTTATTTAAAACTATTTGATATTGAAGAAACAATTATCCTCTAATAATGAATATTTGATAATATTATGTTTCCTTTACCATAATTTTTTATTATTTTATAAAAATTAATTAAAATTAATATTGGAGTAGTAAGAAAACGGGTACGGGTATGGGTACAAGATTATACTTGTTACCCGGTGGGGATGGGGATCGAAAAAAAGTTTGACACCCGTTGGGTTTGGGGATGAGGATGGCTATGAATTTTTTCTACGAGGATGGGTATGAGATAGCGAAACCCGTCCCCGCCCCGCCCCGTTGCCATCCCTAGTCACGTATAAATTGTTTTCTCCTTTCAAACCAACGAAAATACTATGATACCATTCTATAAATAGGAACTTCATAAATACATGTCCCAGTTCATTCAAATAAAACCTCACAAATACCAAAAAAATCTATAAAGGTTCCTATTACAATTCTTTTAAAACACAAAAATTCAAAGGAAAATTCAACATAAAAGAAATCCATTTTTTTTCAAAAGCTTTCAAAAATTCCCAATGTTCTCCTCAACACGTATCCTCACACCTATGCATTTGCACCAACATCTATGACAACATTTTCTCCCGTATAACACTCACATTATACGATCATCGCACAAACACAACAATGCAATGCAACTCACCTCATGATCACAAACGTGTTACATAAATTTAACCAAGTCATATTACTACCAAGTAATATCAATCAAATCATATTACCACCCACTAATATCAATCTAGTATGTCATTCTCTTATATCTATCCAATATCGCAATGGTGGATTTTTTGTGGATTTCTTATGAGACATATTGTTTAAAAGTTTCACTTAGTAAAAAGTTAACACTTTCACAATTTTCTCAAAAAGTAGTCTCAAAAAGAAACAACACGCATCAAATTGGTCTAGAAACATCTTCCTATTTTTCGCTGGAGCCATTGCGATCCAGTGCAATGCACAACGTTGGCCACCATAAACACCACCTGCACGGAGAGCACAACAGTTCCACACCATTCTTGCAACCTCACGGACCAACAATCACCATTGCAGTAGCAGCGCCTCCATGCATCTTCATTTTGAAACTCCTTCCGCGTTCACAACACACCAACTTGTCGGAGCAGCCATTGCAACAACTGATGCGTTATCTTTTCCATTGCAGCAACCATGGATGCAGTTTCGTGAAACACCAGTGCAACACTCCAAAACGCAGATCCAGTTTCGGGAACAACGACCATGATAGCCGTCGTCGACCTCCATTAATGAACCTTCGACAACAACCACAACTCACGAAATTACATCTGTAAAATTGCAACAGTCCGTGAGCCGGCCACCATCGGATCTACAACAGCTAGTCACACTGCTCTCTACTCCACCATCGCGAACATGCACACCTTCGTTTAAGCAGAAAATGCGAAACTTGCACGAGCCCCTAGACCAGCACGCGAACACGAGTTTGACACAGGGAAATCGCGCTGCAACAATCTTTGTAGTCCAAATCAGATCTGGAAAACGTGAACCAAGCTTCACACACCTGCACCAGCGTTTTTGCATCGTTCCTCCAGTGCCTCCAAGCATGAACAGTAACGACCATAATTCATTCTGCGACAGAAACCCTAAGGGAGGAGAGAGAAAGCTTCATTTGAGAGAAAGAGAGGAATGCCACGTGTCAGCTTCTCAATGGATAGTCAAAGAGTCAAATATGGTCAAACAGTCAACTATGGGCAAATTCTGGTCAAAGTTCATCAAACAAGAGGGGTTTAAGTACAAATGTTGATATTTTTGGATGTCTCTGCAAATTTGGACTCTCATATCTCAAAATGGTTTATTTATAAAACTAATACAAATATTAGTTGGTGATAATTTATCATATATCTTTAAGCAATTAATTTATTTAATTATATTAGATATTGATATTATCAACCAACTATATTTGTCAAATAGTCTATATCTCTCCAAATATCTTTGAATATTTATCTTTATCTTTATTTTAAAAGATATTTGAGAGATTTTAGCAACAGAAAAGTCCAGTCCAAGTCCTATATAAAGAGACTAAAGGGGAAACAGAGAAAAAAATCTCGGGACTTCGGAGTTTAGGAACCCTTAGGGGGGCCTAATTTTGTTTCCTTTCTTTCTTTTTCTCTCTATTCTTCTTCTACTTTTGTTTTACTTTTGCATTCCATGGAAGGCTAAACTTCTTGGGTTGATTCCATTGTAATTTCTTTATTGGATTCTGAGGGTAGATCAATTAATTTGTTTGTTCTTTTGATTCTTGTTGAGATTTATTTTCATCTATGTCTTTTGGTTCTTAATTTAGTAAAAGTAATGAATTTTACATTGTAGCAAGTTAGCACAGTGTTAAATCTACATAACATAACAATCGTATGAGTCCAAGGGTTTTTAAATTTTAATTGAGAAGTTACTTTGATTAAAGGTGAAAACTTAGATTAGATATAAGAGGTAAAAGAATAGACATGATTAGGATTAGTAATATTTAATTGAGAAGTTACTTTGGTTAAATTTACTAAGATTAATCTACAAAGTTCTTGCTTTTGATTGAGAAATTACTTTTGTTAAAAGTAAGGACACCAACAAATTAATTGAGAAGTTACATTGATTAATGTGAAGTTTTCAACAAGAAATCAATAACAATAATCTTTAGGAAACCAATCATGAATCCTATTTTGAAAAAGCAGTGGAATCGACCTATTTTTCTTTTCTATTATTTTCATCTTATTTTATCTTTTTATCTTTATCTTTCATATTTTTATTATTTTATTTGACTAACTCTTTTGTATAGTTTTATAAGAACTGATTTGTTAAAAATCAATTCTGTGTTCGTTGGTAGACGACTTTGGGTTACTTTACCCTTTCTATTTTGTTGACTACTTTCTTAACAATACTGAAGTTGTTATAGATAGTATTAATTTGATCGCTTGATGACTGTGTTATCAGTTGGGTGCATATTGGGTTAAGATTTTTAGTTCCTTACAACATGAATGGTTCGTATTAAACCAAGTATTGATAGGATATAAATGCATGAATCCTTGTGTAAAAATATATGTGCTTGATTCTTAGAACTTGTGGAATGTGTATTGAGTTTTGGTATATGTATCAACATGTGTAAGGTGAGTAGGTTCATTAGAACCTATTCTGGAGTGCCAAGAACTAGTAGCATTGACGTTATTGGTGTGGCGCTTGGCGGCACAGGGTAAGCTGCTAGGCGATAGTGGGTGCAAGTAAGCTTTGGGAGAAACACAACGCCAAGCGGTTTGGGACCAATTTTCGCCTAGCAACTCGAGTGATGCGCCAGGCAGTTTTGGGTGGAGAGTTGGATTGCGAGGAGTATTCTACACAGCTTTAAATGGAGGTTTTGATGTGATGCTTTGTTGGGGGCCTAGTTACGAGTGCAACTTCTATTGGGGTAACACGTGGCCACTCGAGGTTGTAGCCTGGTGGTTTTGAAAGTCCAATGGAGTGTGCGAGATCGTGGCTCGTACGGATGGGTTCCGGAAGATTGCCTTCCTCAGTGTTAGCTGATGAGTTGGTAGTCATGGGACAAATACAAATTGTTGTTCGTATTGCGGAACTCCACTTCGTGTCGCGGATCGTGGTCGTGGCAAATTTATTCCCATGTGTGGACTATTAGGTGGTGGTTTGTAGTCAAAGGGACGAGTAGACACTCGTGGCAGCAAAGATCGATCAATGTAATCATCAAAGGGTGTAGAATCAAGATGTGTCCAAGGGAAGTTTTTGAAGTCGAGGATTAAGGATTGTGGCTTGTGAGTCTTAGGAAAAGCAACGCCCTTACCGGGTTTTGTGTGAACAGGTAAGAGTTGTGCTCCTTCTGGGTTTTGGTGAGCACGCAAGGGCGGTTGCTTGTAAGTCCTAAGGAAAGTAATACTCTTACTAGGGTTTTGGTGAACAAGCAAGGGTTGTTGCTTGTTTTTCCACGAGGCGTTGGTGCGCAAGGGGAGAAATTCTCTTCCAATAGGTGTTAGGGCGTAGGAAAGGAAACTAGTTGGTTGTGAGGGGATGGTGTATTATGTGGTGAGACTTGGGAGTATTAGATGTATTTGGAATAATGAATGATTATTTATCATATTGTGTAGTGTACTTTTATTCTATTAAGCTCACATTGTCTGCTTGTGTTTGACGATGATCGTGTAATGAGTAGATGATGTTGCAGGTGTTGTTGGTGAAGCATAGATTGGAGAGGGGCTAGCTTGGGGAAAAGCCTTTATGATGTTTTCTTGTTTTATGGATTTTGAACATTTTGTAAACCTTTATCTTACCAGACTCGAAATTTGTAATCAACAATTATAGTTTGTTGATTTTGGTTTGTTGCGGTATAATAAATGTCAAACTTTCTCGCGTTTTGGAAAATGAATTATCATAAATGCGATTTTATACTTATTTCCTATTTTAATTATTTAAATTAGTATATCCGATAGGGATGTTATAGTGGATGCAATGTATGTTTTCTATTGTTGCTCTTATTGGTTGATCGAAATGTTGATATTCTAAAGTGGTGGTGATGAACACATTTTTTATGGACTATTATTGGGTGTAATGGAAGGAAATTTTGTTACGTGGTTTTGCACGGTTGGGTTTTGGGAAAAATAATGATAATGGGATTGTGAAATGGAATTTTAGTGAATGATGAGTTATATTATTGGATAACGATTCTCAAGGGACGCTCAATGGTTGTGACGTTGGTTCTATACATTTTGCAATTTTTCTATTCATGATAAATACAGGAAATTATAATGCAAGATTAAATTTTGAGTTTTTGGATTAATGGTCAGTTTGGGTTTAGAGTTAATAATTATGAGTGGAATATCCAATGGAAATATATTTTTAGGTACTAAATTGTGACTATATGTTAATTGTTGATGTTTTTTTTTATATGATCAATGGAATGATGTTATAAGGGTATAAGAAGTGGTTTCGGGTTGCTATTCTCTATGGAAAATTTATAGTTTTGCTGTTTGGGTTAAATAATTACATGCTGAATTGTTAATATTAAGTGGTGAGAATAATTTTGATTTAATAAGAGAATGCTCATTAAGTGAATATAAGGTAAGTGACTCCAATGTTAAGAGGATTACAGGTGCAGTGTATTTTTTTCTCCTTATTATTTGAACTCTGAAGGTTGTATCAATTTTAATGAATAAGCACATAGAATTTGACCTTTTGAATATGGGAATGATTCTATGCTCAATTAATTTGATGGTGGGATGATCAAAATTTTTGTTGTGTATTCTAGAGAATTGGTTGTATTGAAACATGATCATTTTAATATGCCAAAACGTTATTTTCCGTATTCAAGCAAGTGTGTATTTTTCTAGTCTACACAATTTTGGTAAAATTGAGTTTTTTGGTTCGTTAACCATTGGATTGAGCTAAAATTGTGACATTTGATCAGTAACACGTTGTTCTTTCATTTGACCGTTGTGATAGTGGTAAGATATAAGAGAATGACATACTAGATCGATATTACTTGGGGCTAATATAATTTGATTGATATTACTTGGTGGTAATATGACTTGGTTAAATTTATGTAACACGTTTGTGATCATGACGTGAGTTGCATTGCATTGTTGTGTTTGTGCGATGATCATATAATGTGAATGTTATACGGGAGCAAATGTTGTCATAGATGTTGGTGCAAATGCATAGGTGTGAGGAGATGTGCTAAGGAGAACTTTGGGATTTTTTTAAAGCTTTTGAAAAAAAATGGATTTCTTTTATGTTGAAATTTCCTTTGAATTTTTGTGGTTTAAAAGAATTGTAATAGGAACCTTTATAGATGTTTTTGGTATTTGTGAGGTTTTATTTGAATGAACTTGGACAAGTATTTATGAAGTTCCTATTTATAGAATGGTATCATAGTATTTTCATTGGTTTGAAAAGATAAAAAAATTTACACGTGACAACTCGAAAGGGGTATTACAGCGCGAATTATAAATAATTATTAAAATTTCAAAAAATAGAAAAGACTTCAAATTTTAAAAATATCAACAACCACAAAATAGTTGTTTTTTAATAAAGAACTACATAACTCTTATTTCTTATTGTGAACAAGACTAAGTTGGAGCAAATTCAATCCTTGTCAGATCCACATAAATATTTTTTTTTAATAAAAAATATAAAAACAGTTTGTTTGATTTTTGGAGAAAAAAATATTTTAACAACTAAAAGGGACCATCTTAGAACAAACCTAATCTATTGTTGGATACCACTTTTTGTGTAGTTTTCTCGTAGTTTTTCTTGATAAATTATGGTGACAACTCCATTCTTGTTTTCAAAAGATGTATTTCTTACTGTCTTGTCGTGAACACGATGACAACACACGGGAGTTATGTTTGACTAAACACAACTTCAATTTGAGGATTTATAAGTCATGCCATGCAAGCAAGACTCAGTCATGTACATAATTTTTTTCAAAACTTGCAATTTGGATAATATCTCACTTAAATTGCACAATTGCGAAAAAGTTGTCCCTTTTAATATCATGTAATCTAATTTATTCATAGTCTCTTTATTTTCTTCCTTAATAAAGTAAGTGCAAATTATTTTGTTATGTTAAAAAGTAAATAAAGTATAACATTTACAAGCCCAATTGTCAATATCAAAGGATAGTTTGGCTTAGTGGTCTAAGGTGCCTTGATTTAGGCTCTAGTCCAAAAGTGTGTGGGTTCAAATCCTACAGCTGTCATGGTTTTTTTTTCTTTGATGACCCTATATGCATCCCCATTTCTTTTATTATATATATATATATATATATATATATATATATATTTCTTTTATTTCTCTCTTTTACATCTACCAATAATAGAAAATGCAAAGAAAAATATTTAATATAAATAAAAAATATAAATCACCTTAATTTTATCTTGTCTCTTAGTTTTGTATTGAAAAAAGTATAATAGCTTCATTAATGAATGCATTACTTCTAAATAAAAGGGTAAGTAATATGATTATCATAAGGACTAGGAATTATATTTAAGATTCAAGGGTGGCAGTTTATAATCATTAAATACAAAAAAAAATCCATTAGTCCATAATCTTTTTAGCCTTCTATGGGGCAACAAACAACACATTTGTTATATACCTTCTTATTAATTAGTTTTTACACCTAACTGAAGTTCCACGAGTAGGAAACGAGCTTCCAAACAATTCCATTTTTTCTGACATCATTTTCAAAATGCACAAAACTAACATCATTCTAAAATAAATTGATGTGAAATAAGTGCTTAGAAAAGAAAAGGAAAAAGTGTTTTTTTCCCTTACCCTTGTTAAGAATATTTATCCTTGGCAGAGTTTTTCATGAATAAGGATAATGCATGCATTTGTCAAATCAAACAAAAATAATAATGTATACAACACATTAGAGACAACCCATGGGACTAGAATGAGAATGAATTCCACTTATTACTACATTAGTTTCAGTGTATCAAAATATTGTACTAGGATATAATTCACCTAAAGTGAGTAAAATGATATAAGTCATTTCAATCAGTAATGAGAAATTTATGTATATGAATATGAATGCAATATCAACTATTAACATTATTGATTTTACTCTCTAAGTTGAATGGATCATTTTAGAGGATCTAGATCCATTTTACTACAAGTAGAAAGCAAGTAAAATTTTTGAAGATACCACAATTCTTGTCACAAGAACTTTACGTCTATGAAACTAGTCACTACTAGTACCTTTGTTTTAGCCTCTCAAAAACTTACGATTTTCAAAAATATGTGAAACCATGCAAGCATCAAAATACCTTGTTTCCTCCTACATCTTATGAATAATGTAGTATTCACTTGTTATTTCTCACCAACTCAACATTCATTATTTTTTTGGCAATAACAATTTCTTGATGTATTTTGGTTGTAATTGTAATTCTTTATAAAAATCAAAGGAGGTTTGTACTCGTGCAAAGTAACATATGTATAAGAAAATGGTCAAGTTGGTACAGGTGGGAAGTATATAAGTGTGTAATTATATACTATTTTTTCCTCCTACATCGTATGAATAATGTAGTATTCACTTATTATTTCTCACAAACTCAACATTCATTATTTTTTTGGCAATAACAATTTCTTGATGTATTTTGGTTGTAATTGTAATTCTTTATAAAAGTCAAAGGAGCTTTGTACTCGTGCAAAGTAACATATGTATAAGAAAATGGTCAAGTTGGTACAGGTGGGAAGTATACAAGTGTGTAATTATATACTATTTTTTCCTCCTACATCGTATGAATAATGTAGTATTCACTTGTTATTTCTCACCAACTCAGCATTCATTATTTTTTTGGCAATAACAATTTCTTGATGTGTTTTAGTTGTAATTGTAATTCTTTATAAAAATCAAAGGAGCTTTATACTCGTGCAAAGTAACATATGTATAAGAAAATGGTCAAGTTGGTACAAGTGGAGAGTATACAAGTGTGTAAAGTCCCACATTCTTTAGGGTATATTAAGTAATGAAAATCAAGAGATATAAAAAAAAGTGTATACATAGGTGCAACATACTTACCTGGACTAAGATAGTTACTTTCATTGCACTCTTAAGGTATATTGCCTTGAGGTCTGCTAAAATGGTAGAGCCTACTACCAAAATGGTAGAGCCTACATCATAATTTGTGGTAGTGGAGTTTGTGTTCGCGCAACTCCTTCATTGTAGCTCAACATTTTCCATAAAAACTAAAGCAAGTGACATTACTATACACTTTAATTTACATTATAATGTCTAGATATTGTCTATCATCTATTTCAAAAGAACTTTGGTGACAATGAATAGAGAAAATAAAATATAGTGTGTGAATTTCAAATAAATGGTCTATCTTCTAATCTATTAGAGTAAAATGAAAGTATGCATTGAAATAAATGTATAATTAATTTGTTACTAAGTGATTATCTTTTAATAACATAGATTTTGATTCATTTATTACCGATTTTATAAATAGATTTTTATTGACCTTTTAGTTTCGAGTTTATTGTATGTAAGTAATCAATATAGACAACATCATTAAAATTTAGGTTCAGGTTGAATAAATATCCACTTAACTTTTTGAAGTTAGTTACTGAAATAGTTATATGAATTTGTTTAAAGGTATATACAAGAACAAAAAGAACATTAATATATTTTTGGGATATATTCATTATTTTTAAATATCTAACTAACGATATAACTTTTTTATCACATTATATTATCTACAATAGATATATTCTTCTCTTATTGTTTATTTAGCCTTTTGCTCTTGTGTCTGTATCTTATACTCGGTACATGTTCTTTTTGGTTTGATTGGTGGAGTACCAAACATTATATATAAGAGGACACTTATAAGTTTTGCAACAAAATGTCAAATGCTGAGTTGAAATCCACAAGTTATGAAGATTTAAAAGTTTTATATTCATGTGTTTTCATTATTTAGATTTTAGCTTTGAAATAGTTCTATTCTTCAAAATTAGTCTAGTTTATACATAATGATTGCATTTAACCTGGAAAAATTATTTTCTTTATCTCATGTAACACATGGAAATCTATTTTTTTTAATCAAATTTGAAATAGTTATTATGAATTTAATTAAAAAATTAACCTTCAAAAGCAAAAGAAAGAAGAAAGACATGCACTTTGTATGTTGTCTATGTTGGTTTCAAATTCTCATTTCATAGAGTAACATGTTAAGTAATTAATTGTTTTACAACAAATTTAGTCATTTCTCTTTGAAATATTTAAGTTTGTAATCCCATGATAAGATTGCACTTTGCAGCTAATGTATCCTAAATGAAGAATCATTTAATCATTCTATGGTACAAGTGCAAGGTCAATTTTCTCTTTTGTTGTTACGAGTTGGTATTTTCAAATAGTTTATTATCTTAAGCATGAAGCAAGGTATGTTAATGTATTTGGTGACATAGGTGATGAGAGATTTGTTTTCAAAGATATTTGGAGTCCCACATCACTAAAAGAGTAGTGAGAAGTGTGGAGCTTGTGGTACATAAGAAAAATGTGGATGGTTATGCAACATACTTACCTGGACGGGATCATTGGGTGATCAAGAAGGCTCATGGTCTAGGACAATGACTTCCATTGCACTTGGAAAGGGTGCTGCTCTAAGGTCTGTCCAAGTGGCAGAGCCTACGTCATAATTTGTGGCAGAAGGGGTCTGCGTTCACGCGACCCCTACATTTCGGTCATAAGTTTTGTTTTGTTTGTGAAATTTAGGTTTATTCAGGTTTATCTATGATCTTAAGTGTTGTGTTGTTTGTGTAGTTTATGTTTTCCAACAGTCTTTTAAGTTCTTCTCTAGTATAAATCTCTGTTTGTGTTGGTTCAGCATAAATCTCCGTTTAATAGTACCTATCTGATTATCTGATTTAACTGTTCATATTAAAGGTTGAAGGTTAATTTATTGTAGTATTCACATTGAGTTATTATTTTTTATTTTTTTATAGTTTCTATATTTTATTAGGTAAATTTTGTTCAATTATTAAAATCCAAAAACATTAAACCTTACAATCAGAATGAATACGAGGAAGTGAAAAATCTTTCTACAACAAAAAAAAATCTATGCTAGACAAGTATTTTAGGGAAAATCTATTCACCACCTTTAGTTCTGTACTGGACCCCTACAACACTTTTGTTATCCTGTTCAAGAAGAGATGTCACAGTGCCCTACTCCATTCGTACATTGAACAGTAAACAAACCAAACAATATTATCAGGCAAAAAAGAACATTGCAAACAATAATTTCAATTAAAAATTAGTAATTTTTTAGGCTTATTTTCTTGCCCTATAAATAATTTTAATAATTAAATTAACAATCAAAATATATTAAGGACTACAATTGCAGAGCAGCAACTTTTTCTCTCATCATCTATATAAAACGTCCATCATGGAAGCTCCTGCCAGCCACTTCAGCATGAAACTTCTCCAAAGGATAAGGCAGCTTAGTTTTTTTCCCATCCATGAAAAGAACATATCCTAACACCCTTTGTGCATCAATTTGATCAACAATGTCTGACAAAGGATACACACAGCACATGGAAATATGAGAATGGTATCTCAACAAGCTTAATTCCACCACACTTAAACATAAGCAAATTTCGGCACATAATACATAAAAAATTAAGAAACATACGCTTAATTCCAGCACACTTTAACAAATTGTAAGAGAATATGAATAAAATGAATATTTAGCACAAGGCACACAAAGCGAAAGGCGCATAGCAGTCTTCAAACATGGTAATATTTATAAGTTTCATTTTAATGTAATGTGAGTGGCAATTGGGAATTTGCGCATGTATAAAACTAGTCTGTCTACCCATGCAACGCACAGAGTTTTTTTAGATGTAATATTTTTTGTAATAGCAATAGGTTTTTGGATATTTAATAATCTATATGATGAGAATCTAATGTTTTTAAAAGATGTTGAAGTGTATAAATAGAATAAATCAATTTAGAATGTAATTAAAGTGGCATGTGAAGTTAATATTTTATTTCATTTTATGTTTTTTTGTCTATTCTATTATCTTCAACAACCAACAACAAAAATATGACTAATACACTAAATGCTAATAAAGGTAAATCTGTATTTGTAATCAGGAGCTGTTCTGGAATTTCAACCATGCACTCACCATTCTCATTTAGATCCATTTTTCCGTCTCCAATCTTCAATATCCAATCAGAAAATTCTTGGATCTCATTGGCTGTTTGAGTATTTGATGTAGTACTTAATCTCATGTTCTTGGACAATTTTAGCACTTTACAACAATTCCATAACTCTGAATAGTTTATTGCTAATTTGATGATACCAAACCTAGATCCTTTCTTGATAACTGGTAGAATTTGTCTAAAGTCACCTCCCAACACAACTGCTTTGCCACCAAATGGTTTGTCATTATTGGCATCATCAACATTTCACATAATATCTCTTAGTGTTTTATCAAATGCCTCAAAGCACATTCTATTCATCATTGGTGCTTCATCCCAGATAATCAAACTGGTTGCCATAAGAAGTTTTGCTCTAAGACTACCTTGTGCTATGTTGCAAGTTGATTCATCATTAATTAACAGTGGGATGCAAAAGGTAGAGTGTGCTATTTTTCCACCAGGAAGTAATAAAGAAGCAATTCCACTTGATGCTACGTTCAAAACAATCATGCCCTTGCTTCTTAGAGCAGCTGACAATGTCTTCCACATAAAAGTCTTCCCTGTACTACCATAGCCATATAAGAAAAAGAATCCTCCCTTCTTCGAAAGAACTGTTGTCATGATATCCTGATATACATGAATTTGTTCATCATTCAGTGCTTTAAACAAACGGTCATGTTCTTTCGCCATCTCTTCTTTATTATATTGCAGCTCATCAACAATAAATCTATTATTGAATGTATGTACATCTGAAAGATCAAGTTGAGGTAATGAAGGATAATCTTTCAAACTTCTACCATTTGACATTAGCATTTCCTGTATTTCCAGCAGACATATTTTTTGTAATTCAGCTGTCTGAATTTCAAGACTTGCATAAAGTAAATAATGCAATTAAAATTTATATCTATATCAAATTAAATAAATCACAATATAAAATACCTGGAAAGTTCATCTCCTTTCTTTTTTGGTACAAAATTCCATCACATAAGATACTCCAAGTAGAATTCCAAACTATATCTGGTTTAGAAATTGTATTCATCGACAACAAAGTAACAAATAATCTTCTAAGTT